>Ga0247609_10001008_pt1 | contig 35516 bp, 39 predicted proteins | sample 172DNAGHGlowgp2_FD_193487 | JGI IMG/M metagenome (GOLD analysis project Ga0247609, IMG submission 193487) | Sheep rumen microbial communities from Palmerston North, Manawatu-Wanganui, New Zealand - 1728 DNA GHGlow gp2 | ecosystem: Host-associated > Mammals > Digestive system > Stomach > Rumen ... | reverse complement strand
CAAAGTTCTATACGTCATTCTTTTGTTTTAGCTAGTTCTAATGCTCTTATTTCATCAATTTCAGAATTAAGTTTATTACATCCTGTAAGCAATAAACCACCAACCAATAAAGTAGTTAAAAGTCAGATCTTTTTCATTTTGTGCTGAATAATTATTTAAATTTTTAGTAAACTATATATATGCAGATTTTTCAAGGTTTTTATCCACGGAAAAATCCATCAATCCATTCATATCCACTTCACACCAAAATTTCAAAATTATTCCAATCTCAATTATCTATTTTATCCATTGTATTTACAACACTATCAAACGGACTTACTGCTAAATTTAATAGAGATATACTTCATTTGTGATTTTGAAATACAGCCCAAATATCAAACAAATCTCATGATGAATTTTGCCATACACTTTTCCTATAAATTTGTTTACAATTATAAGAACCTTTCATAAATTTTAGACAATCTTTGGCAATTAGGAGATTATTATTTTTTCTGACTACAAAATCTTCTGGTATATATTCTTTCATAATTTTATTACTCCTTTCAATAAAAAATACTGGTCAAATATCTATATTTCAGTTCATAAAAAGGATAATTCATGTTAAAAAGAATACTCAGATTGTTATTCATAGAATAATTAAGATTTTTTTCATATTATCATAAATTAATAGTTAAACTATTCATATGAATCCATTTCTATATTTTTTAATCTATTTTATCTCATATAGATACTAAATTAGTATCTTCTGAAAAGGAAATATCACAACTATAATCTTGTCAGTATAATACCATTCTATTTTTTATTCATCATAATTTATTTATCTCTGAACAATGAGTAGTTTCATCTCTATCTTTAACATAAACATAATATCAATCATTAAAATCTTCACCAACTTTAAATTTGATATTATATAGTTTATATAAATCATCTATTTCTCATACTTCTATTATACAATTTTTATATGTTTCATCGTTATTTATATCAAAATATTGACCATATGTATTTCACCATAATATATCCTTATTTAAATGATTATCATATTGATATTTAAATATTCAATAATCATACATATCTTTACTAAGTTCTCATGTTCATGGATGCAATTTAAATACTTCTTCTTCGTCCCAATTTTGGATATCTTTTATTCATATATTTCTACAATCTATACTGAAATCTTCTACTATTTGTCTTCAAAGATCACTAATCATTAATCAGAATTTATCAATATACATTGCCGAATTTCTGTTATCAAATCTTAAATCTTCATTGCTTATTAATTCATTATTTTTGAATGAAAAATTAGTGAATATTTTTTCATTATCTCAAAATGCAAATTGATATATATAATTTCAACTTCATTCAAATACTGATAATGACCGTGGATTTATATTTTCATAAAGATATCATGATTCAGATCGAATTAATTTATTTTCTGTAGTATCATTAATAATTTCAGGATTCTCAGCTGTTTTATTACATCCTGTAAGTAATAATCCAACTACTAATAAAGTAGTTAAAAGTCAGATTTTTTTCATCTTTAAAATTCTTATCATATAAACTAACTATTTATAACTCTCATTTTGTTCATCTCTATTTTTGAGAATGGAATTTCACATGTTTCTAAAGTAAATTCACTACCAATTCTATAAAATTCATCTCAAAACTCATTTGTATAAGGAATATCTTTTCATGTACTACGATAATCAACAAATCTTTTTACTATTATTTTATCATTTTCTACTCATCAAAAATACCATTTAGATCTCCAGGTACGATTTTTATTAGTTTCATAATATGAATAGTCATCAGAATGTCATGGATCTAATAAGTAATCATTAATTACATAATAATATCCTTCATAGAAAGGAACTTTTCATGCAACAAAGTAATTTCATTTGTCATCACTTCGTGCTCAAATAGAATACATAAATTCACAGTCTTTATCTCATTCTGAACACATACTAGGCTGAATTGAATAAGGCATTTGTATAATAAATCAGTTCTTAAATGCTTTATTTAAGGCATATTCTGCTCATGGTCGTCTATTTTCATTTAAATAATTATCAAAACTTAATTTATCATTTCATGTCATTATTTTCCCATACATAAAATTTCAATCTGTAATATCTATACAAGCTTTTTCTATATCATTATCAAATCAATAATTATTTACTCCGTTATAATAATCATCAACAAACTCTAACAGCAAAATTTCATCTATATTTTTATCATATGTATATCCATATGGAAATACTCATCCATATCCATCCGCAAAGTCTCATGTTTTTTTCTTTTTTGTACAATTCTCTACTACTTCAGAAATTTTTCTTGGAGATGCAGGATATATTTCTTGGTGTTCACAAAGAGGATATTTTATCATATTGAATATGTATTGTTCATCTTTATCAAGAGATGCTATATCTACTCATTCAAATTGGTTTAACAGTTTTTCTCTAAGTGATATATCAGTAGTTTGGCTAGAATTCTCCATTACTGAAAGTTGATTTTTATTTTCAGAAGGTTCATTTTGTGTAAGATAATTAGTATTACACCCTGCAAGTAATAAACTACCAATTAACAAAGTAGTTAAAAGTCAGAATTTTTTCATTCTAAATCAAAATTGAAAAATAAAAAACACCAAATTAACACACAATATATTCTCTTTATTTAATTTTTCAATGTTTTCTAAAAAAAGTGACAAAATATTTGACAAATTAAGGTGGGGGGGTATAATATGTGTATAGAAATTTTTTATACATTATTTAAACAAAAATGGAAAACAAAAACATCAATACAGAAAAGCCAAAGAGAAGCTTTTGGTGAATGTTTGGTTATATCCTCACTTGGTTGATATTTTTTGCTTGAGTAGCTATTGGAATTTATGGATGATATAACTGACAATACCCTAATATGTGAGTAATGAAATTATGAATACGAATTGCTATAATTTGTCTTATATTTATGGGATTATTACATATTGTAATATTTAGGCTCAAATGAGAAACTCGTGATAAATGAATTAAATTATTAAAGAAAATCTGAAAAATAATTGGAAAATGGGGTTGAATATTATTGTTAATTGGTTTAATTGTAGCCATCATCAATATCATATATGGTAAAAATCAATATTCAAAGATTCCAGAAGTTGATGAATCTATTTTTCTACGTACAGAACACCAAACTATTTTACCTGATGACCAAGATGCATTGATTCAACTAAACAAAAAAGAAAATGAAACACTAAGTACATTTAATCAAACCGAAAAAGAAATGGATGTTTTGGAGGTTTTAGAGTATGCATATCGTAACTATAACTGAAGCCCCATACTTCTTATCAATAATCCATATAGGGACAGTAAAATATGATGGGAACGATATCAGGATGAATGTATCCTTGTTTATTCATGAGATGAGGCAAGTTGTGGAACATGGGTTTGGAATAAAGACACAATAGATAGGATTCTTAGTAGTTATTCAGATAAAATTACTATAAATGGAGAAAAAGTTACTGTTAGAGAATATATAGAAGCTAATGAGAACCAATTAAAATCAGATTTAGAATGGCTAGATCGTACTGCTTCTATGGATTATTATTTACCTGAAAATGCGTTAGAAGTTCTTCCAAGTTTTGTTCAGTGATATGCACGTGGTAGTATGGTAGCATTATTATATTATATAGAAAAAGAAGATTGGAATATGGTTGAATTTATTGTAAAAGTAAATTACAAAACAACTGATATATTGGATAATCTTTGAACATTTATTTCTGTTTTAATATCACTCGTTACTCAATGAATAGTGGATGATACGATAAATTCCAGCTTACAACTTTTACCAGAAGATGTAAGATTAAATTTAGCTCAGTTCTATACTGACATTATGCCAGATAGAGAAGAATTCATCCACAACACAATAAAGTGAGAATACGCTCTGTGAACAAATTATAGACAAGGATACGTCGCAGAAGGAAATCGATTTTTAACACATTTCCCTATTTATTCAGAAAAGGATACAAAACGTTTTATGAACTATGGATATAAATTACTCTACGATGAAAAAGTGGATAAATATGAATCTTTATTCTCTATGCCAGAAAGTAACAAATGGAATATTTCATGACTTGAACATTCTATATATAATTTGTATGGTAAACAAATTATACTTGATCTTATGCCAAGAATGCAATCACTATATGGTAGGTTAGATTGGAACATTTTCCACAAGGAGGCATTAATTGAAAATTTAAAATCTGGAGAATATAAAATTTGGTTTAATGAAAAGCAATGGAATGGAGAACAGGCAGATTATTACTATTGAGAACATCGTTTACCAACAGAAGAAGAATTAGCTGAATAATATAATCCCAATTCTTAGTTTTACTCTATAATTTATAAAAATGGAAAACAAAAACATCAATGCAGAAAAACCCAAAAAAAGTTTTTGGTGAATGTTCGGTTATATTCTCACTTGGTTGATATTCTTTTCATGAGTAGCTATTTTTATTCGTTGATTAAATGCTTCTGGTTCCTCTGTCGGAGATTTATCTATGATGTATTTATGAATCTGAATCACATTGGTATGTTTCGTAATCATGCTGGTTCTTCATATCATAATATTCAGACTTAAGTGAGAGACTCGTGAGAAATGATTAAAATGTCTAAAAAAAATTTGAAAATGAATCTTATGGTTTATTTTGATTATGTTAATTTTGCTAATAATTAATATGATTTATGGTAAAATTCAATATTCAAAGATTCCTGAAGTTGATGAATCGATGTTTCTACGTAGCGAACATCAAACTCCACTTCCTGATAATGAAGATGCCCTAATTCAACTAAGAAAATTAGGTGATGAATATAGTAAAAATGAACTTTGGAAAGATTTGGAAGCAATTTATTTTTCTACAACAAGTTATAATTTCAATAATCGCTTATATAAAAATAGTAAAGTAGGATGGCAATGGAATCAAGATGAATGTCTCCTTGTTTATTCTGGAAATGATGCAAGCTGTGGAACTTGGGTTTGGAATAAAGAAACCATTAACAGATTTTTTGACCAAAATATAAACACAGAAGAAAGAGGTGAAAAATATTTAAACATAGATGGACAGAAAGTAACAATTAGAGAATATTTAGATGCAAAAGAACCTGAAATCAGAGCAGATTTACAGGAAATGGATAGAATTCTTTCTATGAATTATTATTTACCTAATAATAAAGTTTTATGATTACTTCCACAATACCTTCAATGATATGCTCGTAGTAGTATGGTTATGCTCATGTACTATACTGACAAAGAAGATTGGGACATGGTTGAATTTATCATAAAAATGAACTATAAAAGTGTAGATATTATGAACCATTTATGAAGTCTAATTTCCACATTAGTTTCAGCTGTTTTACAAGATGTTGTGGATAATACAGTAAATTCAGCAATGCAACTTTTCCCTAAAGATTTGAGATTAAATTTAGCGAAATTTTATGAGAAAAATATGCGAAGTAGAGATAATATCATTCATGAGATGACTAAATGAGAATACGTTTTACTAAATGAAATCAGAGAAACAGAGCTTGAAGAGACTTTTCCTTGAATCTTAACTCGATATCCTATTTACTCTAAAAAAGATACCAAACGTTTTATGCTGTATGCTTATAGTTTACTTTACAATGATAATTCTAAAGAATTTAATGAGCTTTGAGAAGACCTATTCAAAAAATTCTGATATTCCGTTTATAATTTATGATGAATGGTTGAAATTACATCTATAATGCCAAGAATGCAATCTTATGGAAGTAGAATAGATTGGAATTTATGGCATAAACAAGCATTAATTGAAAATTTAAAATCTGGAGAATATAAAATTTGGTTTAATGAAAAGCAATGGAATGATAGTAGTTATTTATATGATGAATATCGTTTACCAACTGATGAAGAATTAGCCGAATAATATAATCCTTACCCATAAATTTATCCTGTTAAATATAACAACATGAAAACAAAAAAAGAAGAAAAAAAAAATGAAACTTTGGTGATTTAGTAAAGCTGGTAAGATTACTTTGAAAGTAATACTTTGGATAATAATTTGATTCTTTTTTATAATCTGATTATTTACTTCTCGCATTACCTATCTTCAACGGAATGGAATTTACAATATAGATTCCGATTATCCAAATATTCCTGAAATTATTTTTAATCTTAGTGAAAGATGGCAACAAAAATTTGGGATTAAGGTTCCTTGTGAAATAAATATAACCGAATCTACTCCTGAAGAAATTACTAAATATCAAAAGATTCAAAATAGATGGTCAATTTACAAACAACTATGATTTGGTTGGTTATATAAATGTGAAAATCAGACTGTTAGTGATGATGAGTTAGCGAATTATTTATGAATGGAATCGTATAATTCTATAGTTATTGATTCAAATTTTACATGAGCAGATATGGATTATGATCGTGGGAACATTGTAAGAATTCCTGAAAGTTCTCCATATTTTAAATATACGTGCGATAATATTGTTCATACAGACAAATGAACAAAATGTGAATCATACACAACTCACGATTTAAAATTAGAATTCAACAATACAAAGTGAAATCCTTTCTTTATGGTCTTAGCTTATGATAAAGACTATAATAAGATTTGGCAACCACAACCAGTAGAATATAATAATGCTTTACAACCTTATTACCTAAATAAAATAGAATCTAATAATGGAAAAGTTTGTATTATACTTACAACAAACTCACCAATTACAAATTATTATAGATCACTTTATGATTCCAATTGTGAAATTATGTCAATTCAAAGAAATACTTCTCACGAAGAACTTATTTTAGCTCATTTTGCAAGTAATTGAATATTAGACAAAAATTTACCTCATAATATTACAATAACACCAATTGAAGTAACTATTCATAATCCTGAATTATAGTAATTCAAAATAAAAAATTAGCTCTCCGTTTGGAGAGCTTTTTTATTCTATTGACATTCTATAAAAAATAATTATATTCATAATATCAAAATAGAATAACCAATAAAAGTTAAAGTTATGTTAAACAAAATTAAGCAAGAACAGAAGGCTCTCATCGAGAGTATCTGCACACCCGAACCTTGGGTGAAGCAAGAGATTATCACAATCGTGGATGAGCAGATTTCTGCCATCCCAGAACTGGACCGTGAGCGTTACATCTACGTTATTTGCTCTATGGAGCATCCCGAAGGATTCGTTCTCAGTATGGATGTCCATCCCTGCCTGCGAATTCGTGAAGGTGTGATTGTCCGTGATAGCGGCAACAATCCCGAGGGTTTCTTCTGGCCAGACACCTTCTATCAGAAGATGAAGAAAAAGGCAAAAAAGAATTACTTCATCGGTGGGCAGACTGGCGAATATCTCGAGAACTTCGTACAGCTCCGGAACAAAATTACCAATGCTACGGACGGCAAGCAGCTCTCATTCAAGGTCGCTAGAAGTCGTAACCCGCTCGAGGTCTTCGAACTCCCCGCTGAACAGCGCACTGCTGTACTGGTTACCAAGGAACTTGCTGAGGTTTTGGGTGGCAAACTCATTGCGTCCTACAACATGGATGATCCAGAGAATTTCGACCCAGTCGAGCCCGGCGACATTCTGGTTCAAGACACTGCTGAAGAGACATTCGGCCTCTACTACCGCGTGGACATGAAGCAGGTCGCAGAAACCTACCGCCAAGGAACTCTGTAAATCTAGAATTATCTAAACAATTAGGGGCAACTTGTTTCCAAGTTTGCCCCTTTTCAGTTAAAGAAATATTTATATTATCTAACGAATATCTTTATTCTGCTCTAAAACTTCTTTCCATGATAAATCCTTTTTCAACTTTGTACTCAAACTTCCAAGAACTATTCCATATATCGTAAAGAATAAATAATTTACCATACTATCCTCAAATACGTGCAAGAATAATCACATTACGAACAGAGCAAAGAATCAGGTTTGTAATTTATAAAATACTTGAAGCTGATATTCTTCCTCATCACTGAGCTTTCATTTACTTAATCACAACACTTTACCCTGACATAACAATAAACACAATATCGCAAATGCTCGGAATAAGAATCAGATAGTTCAGATATCAAGCATGATTTGTAAGAAATAATTTTCTGGGAGATATTTTCATTCGTAATGAATTGCTGGTCCTGAACTTCAAAGTCCATGTCATAATGGTTGAGAGATTACTTCTGGAATTGTAGATAATTTGCTTGTGATATGTCCAACCGTTGATTCTCGTTTGAGTACTGACAATACAGCCAAAGCAACTAAAAGTCAGATTCCTCATCGGAGTAGCCATCTCTTTTTTGATTTCAATTGTTTTCGATACATAGCTACAAAAACTACAACCATTCAAACCAAAGCTGCACGTGAAAGTGTTGCTACCATTCATGCCATCCAAATAATCAATGCAGTGATTGATAACTCTGTATCTTTTCTTTCCCTAATCTTATTTGTAAAGAATCGCCAAACAAATGGCAAGAATGCTACTAGGAAATATCAGTAATTATTTGGTCATGAAAAGAATCATTGCCAACGCATAATTCATTCAAATCCAGTAAGATAATATATCGGAGGATTCTCACCATATGAATAATCATCTAATCATCAATATCCTAAGGCATAGAAAAATTCTGGCCATAACCATTTAGCTCATTGCCACAGAAATCCAAGAAAAACAATTGATACTAAAACTCGTGGAAGTTTCTGAATTAATGTAGATTTTTGCCATTTTTCAGAAATCACATATCCAAAGAAACTCGCAGAAATCAAAATAAACATCCATCGGAATCAGTATTTGATTCCTATAAACATATTACTCCACGTTGCATCTTTCAAAAGAGAAAACAATACTGAAACCACGATCAAGATTATAAATGCTATCCAAGTTTTTTTCCAATGTTTCCAGTATGGCTTGAATTTCTTGAATCATAAAATCAAAACTACGAATAGGGATAACAACCAAATTCATTCACGAATTAATGCTGGGTACGTCGATTCACATAAATGGATTCCATAGACAAAAAATGTAGATATAACCTGATAAAATACATTTAGTATCCAAAATATCGAAAATGCAGTCAACATTGTATTATTATGAAATATTAAATTATTTTATTTTATCCCAAGTTTCACTGAGATATAAATTCCATGCTTTCATTGGTTCCATGGTTTTTCTCTGTTCTTCTTCAGTTGGACGATATGGAATATGAGTTAAATCTGTATTAAATCACGTTTCCACTACATCTTCTGAGGATTTGAAAAGTATAATCTCCTCCCCATTAAATATCATCGAATTATCATGAGCTAGAAAAAGATATCCATAATCTGAAGCCAAATATTTCTTTTGAAAATTCTGAGCATAATCCATTTCATTCTGTACACTTGCAGTTCTTGCATTAACGGTCTCTATCGAATCAACTACAGCCAAATAATTTACGTATGTTCTAATTGCAAAAATCATAGTAATAAAAAAAACTACCCATAATCCATATTTTATCTTTGTTCAATATGCATTTAATATAGTCTTTAATTTAAACATATGATAATAATCTGATTTCTAAAGTTGTGATATAATCCATTTAATAATTTCCGGCATTTTTTCTTTTGTGATTGGCTCTTTATATGTAAGCAAAATTTTCTTTACGCTGTCTGCTTCATATCCCAATCAACGCATAGATTTTACAATATCTTTGAATAATTTCTGATCCACATCTAGTGAAGCTAGTTCATTAGCTTTCAAAGAATCCTTAAGTTCAAGCAATATTTTCTTCGCTCATTTTGGTCATACTCCTGGAATAGATTGAAAGAATTTCACGTCCATATTATTAACTGCATTTGATAGTTCTTCATGAGGAGTCTGAGCAAGTTGAAATGCTGTTTTAGTTCAGACTCAGTTTACTTTTAAGAATTGTTCAAATAACTGTTTCTGCTCCAATGTATCGAAAGCAAAATATTGAACTGTTCTTTTATTTTCATCGTAGAATGGGAAAAGATAGAATTCTCATTCAGTTTTTTTCCCTGCGTAAGAAACCTGAATTCCTAAAAAATCATGAATTATGAATATTGCTCAGCCTTTTTTTTCTACTTTTCACTGAAAATATTGGAACATACTCAATATCAAAAATAAATATTTATTCATTGTACAATTCCTGTCCTTTTTTGCAAGAGTTTGAAAATAAAAAAAGAGCAGATAAATAACCTGCCCCTTTAGATGATTGATTCGAATTAAGAGTTCATAGCGATATCATAGAGAACCAAGTTTGATTCTCTGATAACCGATGCTACAGAATCAGCTCCGTGGAAGCAGTTCGTAGCCTTCTCTTGAGCATACATCTCAGGTCCCCCGAAAAGTTTCTGAGTATAAAAATGTCTCAAAGTTCCTTCTGTCGCATTCTCTGGATTAGTCGCACCAAGCGTTCCTCTCCATACCTGGAAACATGGAACATCTCCATCCTTTTCAAGAATGAGAACTACGACAGGTCCAGCAGTCATCTGAGCTACGAGACGGTCATAGAATCCCTTTCCAGCGTGTTCAGAGTAGAAATTCTTCGCAAGTTCCTGAGAGAGCTGATACTCTTGCTGGAAGAGAATCTTGAATCCTCTGCGTTCGATATCCTGGAGGATTTCCTCCTTTGCCACTACTGCATCTGGCTTAATCATTGCGTAAGTCAAATGCTCAAAGTCTTGAACTGTGAAGCTTTTAAACTTCTCTAAAAATTCTTTAATATTCATTTCTTTTTTGTTTTGGAATTAAATATTTTTTACTTATAGTAAAATGAGTAAAAAAGTCAATTAGAAAACTAATAATCAGAAAAGAAATGAACATAAATTACAAACAACACTGGCCAATATAGCCTTTCCTCGTGAAACTTTTAATCAGTATTTTATAATAAATATTTCTATTAACGTTACAGACAACTCTCAGATAATTGTATACTCAATCACATCTAAAATAAACAACGGAAGGACGAATCGCAATAATGGAAGAGTTATAGTTGAGGCTAAAATTCAAATCAAAAGGATTCTCCAATTAGAAATTTGATCATTTTTTCGGAATAATTTTGAGATAATAAAAAGTACGATAGTTTCAATTAAGATAGTTAAGATTCGAGCAATTAAAAATTTTATTATTCTATTTCATGAAACAACATCTATACCCTGCTCACTTTCAATAAGTTCTAATTTATAATTGTTTCAGTTTTCAATATTTTCATCACTTTCTAAAAGTTCAATATTCTGTTCTTGATCATCCAATTCTTCTATAACTTTATTATCTACAAAGTCACTTTCTTTTTCACTTTCGGACATTTCTAATTCATAAATATTTCAATCCTTAACTATTTTATATACAAAAGTTTCACTTGTTAGTGGATTTGAATCATCTACATATCATCAAATTGCTCTCAAATTTCAGATTTGAATAGCTTTATCTTGAATATTTTCATGTGTAATTTCTTCAATATCCATCGACTTATCCAATAAATATTGTTTAGAGTCGGCAAACTTATAATATCACTCTAAACATTGATTTGCTTGTGGTTCATATATTTCATCAGTCATTGGACCATAGTTTTCCACAATAACTCTGTAGTTATCGATTTCTACATCTTGAAATTTTACACATCTATCCACGTAGTGTGTATTAGGTTCAATCACATCAGCAAAACTTACTCATACCAAAAGAATTGTGATGATTGAAATAAAGAAAAGTCAGATTCTTTTCATTGTATATAAAATTAAAAAATAAATAATCAGACAACGAATGAACATAAATTACAAACAATACTCGCAAATATCGCCATTTTTCGTTCAACTTTTAATGAATATTTTATAATAAACGTTTCAATAATAGTTACAAAAATTTCTCAAAAAATCACGTAAACTAAATAAAATTTAAAAAATATTGGCAATAGAAATCGCAGTAATGGAAGCGTTACACTTGACGCTAAAATTCAAACAACACATAATTTTCGATTTTTAAAAGTCCAAGAATTCCAACAATTTTTAGCAATAATAAATAAAACCAGAGTTTCTATTATAATAGTAACAACCAAAGCTAAAAGGAAATTCCGGACATATTTATTTATGTTTCATTCATTTTGCAATACTAGCTTATACTCTCAATCAATTTTAACAATTTCATATTCTTCAAGGATAAAATCTCTATCATCTCAATCCTTTACATTTATTCTTCAGGCATATAAGTTTCAAACTTTTATTCACTTTCATGATAATACAGAGGAAGATGGTAATCGAAAAGGTAGTAGATAAATATTCGAATCCCGTTTTTTATAATCCCATGCTAAGCACTCATTTGGTTTAGGATTATAAATTGATGGATAGTCGATTACTACTTTATATTTTCAAATTATCGTATTTTTAATTAAGACACAATGTTCAACTCTATGATATCAAGGTTCGATAACATCTGCAAAACTTACTCATATAAACAAAATTACAAATAGAAATAGTAAGCAAAGACAGATTTTTTTAATCATTTTATTGATTAAAAATAAAATACATCTCGTATATAATGTTTTGATTTTTTTATGCAATTAAATATCCAAGATATATATTTAAATTAAAATATTTATTATGCGTTCAAAGTGAAAATACATTTCAATTCTCTCCTCTCGAAGTTTTTCTCATATGGTAGTAGATTTCTGCTGTGCCGCTGCCGTTTTCTCGATATGGAATTTAGATCTCCTTTCTACAGAAACTTTTATTCAATGAGTTTTATTATATAATATTTTAGCTTTTTGACTACAATTATTCTTATGAATTTTTGCAGATAAAACTGAATATTCCAAAAGTATTTCATATATTGGATGTATGTTAGTGTGAATCTGAGTTTGTACATTTTCAATCTATCCAATATTATCAATGATTTTTCTATGACTTGGAAATGCATGTTTCCATATTTGATGATGAATTTTAACTCTAGCTCTCAATCCATGAAAAGCTAAAGAACCATGAATCTTCGTTGCTCCATGAGCAATTGGATTAATCCTAGGGACATTATTATGAAAAGCTGGGAATTTCTATTGTCGAGAATGACTAGTATTACTATGAATTTGATTGATTACTATGATTCGAAGTTCAAAAGATTTCTTACCATATAAAAAAATAAAAGAACACGCAAAAAAAGAAAGCCTGAAAAAACATGATTGGAAATTACCAGTATTTATAATTATCTCACTTTTGACTATATGTATAATTATTCGTTCATCCGTAGGATTCTTGGTTAGTTATAGATGGAAAACATGAGTATTAATTTCAATCAGTTTTGTAGTTTGTTTAGCCTTATGAAAAGCATTTGGTGGAATAATTGCAGATAAATGGTGATGGTTAAAAATTTGAGTTGGTTCGCTTTTATTATCTTTACCATTTTTATTGCTTTGAGAAATGTATCCAGTTTGCTGATTTATAGGAATATTCTTGTTCAATATTACTATGTCTATCGCACTTGTAGGTATGGTTAAAGTCGTACCTGATAAACCATGATTTTCATTCTGACTTTTATGTATGTGATTATTAATCTGAGCATTACCTACCCTACTTCATATAAATTATCAATGAATGGAAACTGTATTATTGATTTATCTAATTTTGTTATCAGCTTGAGCTCTTTGAGTAGCATTAAATGCAGAAGAATAATCTGTTGAATATATTTTTTATGTTAGTAATATAACATACGTGTTTTTCGTATATATTTAGGTTAGTAATCTATACACAGCGGTGTATTTGGTTCCCTGGATTCAGGGAACCTTTTTTTGAAAAAAGCTGACCCCTGTTATCACAACAAAAGTCAGCGTATTATGAACATATCAGAATTAGCAAACTAAGAAAATCATAGCTGGCTAAATGACAACTGTATTATAACGAATTATCTATTTATTTCAAATATTTTGTAGCTTAACTGCAAATTGTAGCTTGAAATTTTATCTAATACAAATATTGTTTAATTATCAGATTTATTTTGTTTAACAAAAATTTAATATGGCAAAAGCTATAACTGCTGAAGATCGTAATTTAATTATAAATATTGCTAAACTTTTTTTGGATAGTCCATATATATTTTGAGGAAACTGAGATTTACCATGAGATCCAACTGACTGTAGCAGATTTATTCAAGTTATACTAGAAAACGTAGGAATTACTGTAGAAAGAAATTCTGCTATGCAATGAGAACAATTTTCATCTACATGAAATATGCATACAGATTTATCAAAAGCTGAAATCTGAGATTTGCTTTTCTTCAAAAACACTTATGAATCAAAGAATGAAATTACCCATGTAGGTTTCTACATGTGAAACAACGAAATGATAAATGCCTCTTGAAAGAAAGTTCAGATAAGTAAAATTGATAAATATTGGCAAGATCATTTTAAATGAGTTTGAAAACTAACTCTTTTTACTAAAGAATATAATAAAACAACTGCTAAAAAGAACTATGAAAGACTAAGTGATAAAGAAGCTATCGAAAAAGCTCGTATATTAAGAGCTGTAAATGCCGTAATTGCTGCACTTACTACTACACGATGAGACCTACCTCCTAAATACCAGGAAATAAGTGCTAATTATGCTAAGATTTTAAGAACAGATTTCCCTGAAGCTAGGAGACTAGATCCAGACCACATAAAAAAGACATACCAAAGTATAGTAGATATGCTAAGTTATTCATGGAAATTTGCCTGATACGAAGAAAAAAAGAAATACGAAGAACTTGCCAGTTACCTAAGAAAAAAATTCTGATTACAATAATTTACTACCATACAGCTATCTATGACAGAAAATAATGATAAAGACGTAAAAATAGATAAAAAAACATGAATAATTTGGGTAATCCTTATCATAATTTTGGTTGTATGATGACAAATTGTATTTTTAATTGCTCTATCTAATTTATAACTTTGATTAACATTTGATAAATCACTATGGAATACATAACATTAAATAATTGAATACAAACACCAATACTCTGATTTTGAGTTTATAAAGTTCATCCTGATGAAGCTAAACAGACAGTTTTGAATGCAATAAAAACTGGATATAGACATATAGATACAGCTCAATATTATGAAAATGAAAGATGAGTCTGACAAGCAATCAAAGCATCATGAATTGATAGAAAAGATTTTTTTGTAACTACAAAATTGATAACTAAATGATATGAAAATACTCTAAAATGAATAGATATATCTCTACAAAAATTCTGATATGATTACTTTGATTTAATCCTGATTCATCGACCTAAATGAGATAATCTCAGCATTTATAAAGCGCTAGAAACTGCATATAAACAGTGAAAATGTAGAGCCATTTGATTATCAAATTTCAACGAAGAATTATTTTTGGATATCTATGAAAACTGCGAAATTAAGCCAGTCATAAATCAAATCGAAACTCATGTTATGTGGCAACAACGAAAAATGCATGGTTTTTTGCAAGAATATGATTGTGTTCACGAATCATGGAGTCCATTATGAGCATGAAGATTTAATTTATTTAATAATGAAACTCTGATTAATATCGCAAAAAAACATAATAAAACTGTAGCTCAAATTATGCTCAGATTCTTTATTCAAAATAACGTGATAGTAATCCCCAAAACTTCACATATTGATAGAATGAAAGAAAATTTTGAAGTCTTTGATTTTATACTAGATGAAAATGATATTCAAGAAATTAAAAACCTAGATCAAAAAATATCCTACACGAACCGACCAGAAACTATGTTAAAAGAACAGAACTATTAATATTAAAAATAAAAACATAAGATATCTCCCAAGAAACACTAACAAATCTATTGAAAAATAAGTTAGTTTACCTATATTGTAAGTAGCTTTTTTATTTTTTATAAATATTTTCTATTATGAAAATTAAAACACTCGGACTTATTGCTTTGTTGGCAATTGGATGTCTAACTCTCACAGGATGTAATAAAACTGAAAATCCTGATGAAAATGTAGGGATAGCAAATCCTGCAGCAGTGTATTGTGAAGAACAGTGAGGAATTTTACAACTTGAAACTGCCGAAGATGGAAGTAAATCATGGATTTGTTTATTTGAAGATTGAAGTTATTGCGAAGAATGGTCTTACTATAGAGATGAATGTCAAGCAGGAGAGATTTATTATAACACACTTGATGAAGGATTTATTGATGATGTAGAAATTAAAACTGATTGGAATGGATCTTCTGAAAAATACTCTGATGAAGCTTTACAAGCTGCTGTAGATAAGATTGTAAGTTATTTCGACATTAAAGTTGAATTTCAACAAATCTTCTATCAATGAGATGAAGAATCAGCTAACCAATTAAGTTACTGTCAAGAATTAAATCCTGAAGTTGATGAATGTGTATTCTTCAAAACTAATTTCTATATTCCAGAACAAGATGCTGAAATGGCTGGAGCATTCGAACCAAATACAACTCTTACAGATTATGAATGGTATCTAGGAAGAAGCAATTGAGGAGAATGGAATGTATTAACCGCAGGTTATAATTAATAATTATTTTCCCATAAGAAGACCTTCAAATGAAGGTTTTTTTTATTTGAATTAAAATATAAAATAATTATCAAAAAATCAGATTTATATTAACTATATAAATGACTAATTGTTGGATATTTGACGATATTTATTGAAAGGATATTTATCATGAATTAAAACATCTTTTACCAAATTTCAAATATCCAGTTAAAAGTAATGTAGACAATCCAATCCCATTTTTGCCAGAAATTAAGAATTGAGATATTATTATTTTGGATAATTTCTTCTTTCGAGAATGAAAAGAACAACCTTTGTGAGATGATTTTCTATGGCAATATCTCAAGCTTAATTACAATTGTAAAATTATCTGTATTTCAAACTACTGAGAAAAAAATATTCAAAGATTCCCACAACGATATAAAACGTATTGTAAATGAGATATTATCTGATTTGTACCAACAAAAAACTGAAATGAAATTGCTAATTTAATCTTGGAATATTTAGAAATAGAAGACCTTGAAAAAACTAAGTAAAATAAATATACTAAATGTAAATATAAAATTGTCTAACCAAAATAAAAGAAAGAATTCTGTATGGAAACAAAACTTGAAAATTGCAAAATTGATGTTGGTTGTGGTCGCTCCGCAACTGTAACTGTTGAAGAGAATTGCTATGTAAAAATAGAGTTCTCTAACGAAAAAGATGGGATGACTTCCGTTGATTTATCAAAGCATCCAGAGATGATCATCAAAGCTCTCTCCGAGATCAAGGGAAAGTATCATGACTACGAGCCAAAGTGTCTGCTTTATCAGGCAAACAATTGGGTAATGTATCATTTCAAAAGAATTCTCTAAGATTTATCCTATTTCATGCGTCTTGTGAATAATAAAACGCTTTTTTATATCTTAATTACCATTTTCTACTATCTATCACGTTTTCATAGTCGTCATGATTATAAAATCAGACTATTATAAACTTTTTTTTCTCATTCTGCCTTAAAACAAATCTATACCCACTTCCTCATGCTCTAAGAGAATATGCTCACGAATTTTTTAGGATTGGTCTTGAAAAAGTATTTTTAAGCAATGAAAATAATAATGAATCTTTTACAAGCTTTGAGCTTAAACATATAGTTTCTATCTGTTTCCTTAGAAGGTTTTCATTTTCTATATCATAATTACATAATTTTGCTTTTTCTATGACAGCAGAAACTGGATCTACACTAAAAAGTTCTATTAATTCTTTATTTGTTTTTTCTTCAAGTAACTCTGCTGAGCTTACTTCGCTATCACCTATCAAATCTATAGAATCTTTGCCATCTTCACTTTCGGATAATCCCTTTATCCCATCATTTTCTATAATATCAATAGACAAATCATCCAAAAGTCAGATTACTCAACTTGGCAAATCTGTAAGATTATTATTTTTTAAGAACTGTTGAACTTTAAATGGCTTTTTATTTACTGCTAATCTTATTATATATTTTTTTATCTTCTTTTTTTCCTTTTCACCCAACATATCAAATTTTTGAATAATTTCATCTATCGTATTTTTTTGTTCATCATCCAATAAATTAATATTTGAAACCTGTTCTATTTCCTCTGTATTCATCATCTTCTTAAAAATCTTTCTCTTTTCTTCATCCGAAATCTCAGCTTTATCATTTTTCTGATTTAATCTAATTTTCTTCTTTTCATTATCTAAATAAAAACGATTGAAAAGGTTGAATAGTAGATAATCTTCTATAAAAATTTTAATCATATTAGAAGATGTTACCATATCAGCCAAAGTCTCTATAAATTCTTTATGAAGAGCCAAAGGATCCTTTATATCTTTTATTTGTTCCATAATATTATCACGAAAATCCGGATCTTTACTACAATAATCTGACAAAAATTCCTTTTTAACACTCTCTAAAAATGTTTTACTATGCAATAAATGGTAATTTGACTTTGCTGCTAGAGGATATTCTTTTTTTACTTCTTCCCAATTTATTAGTTCTTCTATCTCTTCAGGATGATTATTTATAGTATTAGGAATTTTTTGAATCAAACCATCAAATGTCTCAAAAAATACCTCAATTAAAAAACCTCTTAAATTTTTTTCCTTTAATTTATTTGGATTATCGACAAATGATGGAAGTTTTTTGCAGGTATTTTTATAAAAATGGTATAGTGCTGAATAATACTTTTCATCGTTACTTAATTGAAGTGAGTCAAAATCCATTGAAAAAAATTGTATAAATTCAATCAATCCAGGATATTCTAAATTCAGATAAATATCATCTTCATAGTCAGCTTCTTTATTTTTTATGCCTACTGCAAGATTCATTAATCTACTTTTCTCTACTGAATCTCATAATAATTTTTTAATACCTGACATTAAATTTTTTATACATATAAATGTGTATTATTTATATAAATTTATTATTATTTTTCAACATTTTATAATATTGTCAATGATTATATTTTTACATAAAAAATTTGAATTTAAAAAAATTAAACATATAAAAACTCTATGAATAATTCAGATTTTCAACAAAGAATTAAGCAATTTCAAGATTTGATAGATAAATCTAATCATATTGTATTTTTCTGATGAGCTGGAGTTTCTACCGAAAGTGGAGTTCCTGATTTTAGGAGTAAAGACTGACTTTACAATCAGCATGATGTTCAATTTGAGGATTATCAACCTGAATATTTATTAAGCCATTCATGTCTACACAATGAGCCAAAAGTATTTTTTGAATATTATAGACAAAAAATGGACTGTAGATGAGTAAAACCAAATATAACTCACAAAAAATTAGCCCAGCTTGAAAAAGTCTGAAAACTTTCAGCGGTTATCACCCAAAATATCGATTGATTACATCAAAAAGCATGAAGTAGAAATGTTTTGGAAGTTCACTGAACTACCCAAAAAGTTTACTGTGATGAATGCTGAAAATTATATGATCCAAATATTTTATTCACTTTCAAATGAGATATTCCATACTGCGATTGTGGATGAATGCTTAGACCAGATGTAACATTTTACTGAGAGCAGTTACCTCAGAAAGCTCGACAAGAATCTATAATAGCATTAAGAAATTCAGATTTATTCATTATATGATGAACTTCTCTAACTGTCTATCCTGCCAATACTTTGATACAATATTATGGATGAGATAAAATCGTTATTATAAATAGAGATTCTACTTCTCAGGATAGATTTGCAGATATATTATTCCATGAAAATTTAGGAAAAGTTTTTTGAAAAATTAAAATTTAAAAAACGTGATACATTTCCATACCACGTTATTTTTAGTATTAATAAATTAGAAAGCTATTGTTGATCAATCTTCAAGATTACATACTCAATCACTCAACTCTCCTCACATACTTGAACATGTATTCTCGGCTATTTCCATAGTTTCTTCTTCTGTTTGTCACTCAACTACTCTCATTTTAGCAGCCGGCTCTTCATCTGTAACTGTTATATCTTCTTGTAATTCACCGTTATAAATATGGTTTGAGAACTCAACACTAACAGTTCTATCTACCATATCTATAAAACATTCAACATCATCTTCAGCATTTTCTCATCGTTTTAAATAGGCAACATGTCCATTTCTAACAAATGATGCACCAGCTTCACTTTCATCTTCCCAAGTGAATGTTCATTCATTGAAGTTTAAGTAATACCCAGCTTTTTCTTCACAAGCTACGATACGACCTTCTGGTGTATTTAGGTCAAATTGTTCATCAACGGTAGGAGTATATTCTATTGTCCAATCACTCGCATCATCTGAATAAGTACATTTCAAAGCATATTCCTTATCGTCAGCTTTTGCTATTCATTCCACAACTACTGTAAATCAATTACTTGATTCAGGCTCCCAATCTACTCAATAATTTCTTGCTTTATTTTCTTTTTGAAACTGTGCATAACAATGTAATTGACGTCCAATTTCGTTTGTAAGATCATAATCTACATCCCAAACTTCTTTAGAATTACATCCAGTTAAAAGCAAACTCGCTAATCATAAGATAGCTACCAATCATAAATTTTTCATATTTTCACCGAAAAAATAAATAAAAACAATCAATATTGTATATACAAATTGCGATATGTAAAACAAGAGATTTCTTGAATATTAAGTTGAAATATGATAAATCTTTTCTACAATGATTTCGTTTTATTTGTTAGGTATTTTGAATGAGATTTAAAAATCAGATTTTCCTTTTGGGCTTACTAACTATCACATTAAGTGGTTGTACTCCTGCTCTACCAGTTACTATCGATGAAGAAATAGATTATTCACAGAAAATCGCTTTAACATGAAATGAATATGATAAATTATCATATCTATTGGAGTGAGTGATTAATATAGAGAATGATTCTGTTGACACATGGAATAAACCACTAAGCACAGATGCACAGAAATGAACATTCATTTTCAATATCTTGAATAATAATTATATGGATAAATATGAGAATCCAGAAGAAGCTTCTGAAAATCCACGCTACCCTATTTTGGAAGATTCATTTATTCCAAATGATTGAGACGTTCACGATTCAGTTTTTCCAATTAATGAAGATGTAAAAGTCGCATATAATAAGTCTGATATTGATCAGATTTTGAATGATGTAGTTTGAGATACTTTGAAAGATTGAAGTAAAATTGCACAGGACTGAATGATTTTAAGTGGAAATAAATATCTGCTTTTCACCTATGAATATTATAGTTCAGATTTAATTGGAAATAAATGAAGAGCAACGAGATTCGAAATAGATAGCATTAATCAAGCATCTGAAAAAGACATTGAAGTAAAGGCTAGATACTTGGACGATGCACTCGAAGATTGAGAAGATTTAGAAGAAACGGAATGTAATTTAACTTATCATATCAGCAAAAATCCTGGAACTTTCTACGGATATACTGTAAATGAATATATGTATACTGGTTGTAAATGGGACAAAGATTATATCTCTCCTGACTCACATAGTCAATTACTTTATTGAATATATGAAGGAGTTTATTCAGATTATATAGCTTTAAAAAGAGATTTTGAAACGAGAGAAAAGAGTATAGATTTGAACTGAGATTGAAATGAAGAATATTTCGTAATATGACCTGATAGTCCAAACTGAACTAAAATTTTATGAGTTGTATGAGATAAATGATATAATTTCATTTATGACTTTTCTCATGAAATCGTAGATGATTACAATGATTTATTAGACTGACTATCTGCTGAAATGTATTTTGAAGATTTAGATTGATGAAACGATTTAGAAATAGTTGTCGTTATTTGAGATAGAAAAACTTGGCTAGAAGCGAATGTTTATAAATTATGATGAGATGAATGATTCACAAAAATGTGAACAATTAACTGAAAATCTTACTTAGAATATTATGAAGAATCAATGACTATTCACGCTCCATATTCAAATAATGGAGTATGCCAAATGTATGAAGTAGCTGACTGAGAAATTTTTAAGATTTAGAAATGAAATAAACTACAATTTATAATCTTATACTTCCTCAAAGTCATACAAATGATGGGTTACCTTTATAATCAAAATTAGCTATTGCTGAGAGACTGATATTAGATTTTGGTTTCCGTGAAGCCCTCAATTCTGTACTAAGATTACTACTCTTTATCTTAGAAAAATCACTTGTTTTAAATGTTTCATAAAGGCTAAGGCTGATTCCATTTTTAAATTTAAATGTTTCTCAAGCTTTTAATTTAAATACATGATTATTTTCCCATCATCAACTCTTCGCTCAATTGATAGATCAAAAAGAACCAGAAGCTGTTAATTGACTATTTAATCAAACACCTCACATCTTGGTATTCCGTTTCCAATTAGCTCAAACTCGTGTCGTTGCTCAAAGTCACTGAGTATCTACCGATGCAAAAGCAGAAATCTGGTTTCATTTATTGTCGTTTAATACTTCATAAGAAATCTTTTCTGTCACCTTCTTTTGAAGTGGGTTATCAATTGATGCCTTTGTTAATTTATCGGAAGAAGTTATAGACATTCACTTTGGAAGAGAAGTATCTCATCATGTTCAATAAATAGATTTCAAATCTTTATCATCAAAAATAGGTTCACACATTTTCAACTGAGAGCCATCAAATGCATATAATTCTCAATCCAATGAAAATCACAAATATTTTTTTCATTCAATTGAAATTTCTCCAAATGGAATTCATAAATATCAAAGTGTACCTACTAATGCTTCACCCGTTAATGGCTCTGCAATAATTTCATCGATTTTTTCATTTCATATTTCTAAACTTTTTATTAAAGTTTCCATCCTACCAAAAAACAAATCATTCACTTTCATAATTTCTTTATTTATAAATTCATCTTTTGTTTTTCAATCAATCAAATTATCGATACTACCATCAGAAACTAAATCCAACATTTTTATCTTTAAATCATCCAAACGTTTTTTTAATTCATTTTTTTTATTTTCATCCGTTATACTACTAATATCTTTGTCAAGTTTCACGAAACTATCAAAGATTTTTTTCACTTCCTGTACACGTTCAGTAAAATCTATCCTTTCTTGCGTTTTACCCAAATCATCGATACTTTTATCTAAAGTATCAATTTGTTTTTTTGTGTCTTCATACCTATTTTCCAAGCTATCTGGCATTTTTAATTAATTTGATCTAAAAGTAAGTCTGGATCTCATTCTTCCTCATCAGTTCTTATCTCTTTAACTTCTAATTCCATTTTTTCAACTCATTGTTTAACTATTGGAATATTCTTATCTAAATACTCGGCATAAACTCTGTCCATACCTCTATTATATTCTTCTTTTACTTCAGTTAGCCCTTCATTAAAACGTTTAATTAATTTCAAAATATCATTAATTTCCCTATCTGATAAATCATCTTTCCTCACTTTATTGATAATTTTTAATTTTTCTTCAATTGAAAATAGAGATGTATTCATAACTTCTGCCACAAAATTTTTTTTAACTTTTTCTTTCACCATTATTAAGAGTATCTTTATTATAAATTAATATACAAGTGATTATATTCTACCTACACATATTTGTCAAATTTTTAAGAACTTTTTTGAATGAATTTAAATACAAAATCTATAAAATACAATCTAATATATTAAACTATTTTTAAATTTAACATTAAAAATGATTCAATTACCAAATAATAAACTAATCCTAAATTGACATAGAATCTTCAACATGAGTCAGCTTTTTGAATTCTTTTCAAAAAAGTTTAAATCTGAAGTAAAATCTGAATCTGACATCGAAAATATATTAAAGAATTACAAAGGTTTGAATATTGCAGTTCGACATGCTGATACATTTCTCAAAGATGAATCACAAAATAAACATGATGAAATCATCAAATTATTAGAAAAATATGGAACAGTGAAGCAAACATGAAAATTAAAAAGTAGATAAGAACTAGAATTTTGAATAGATACTTGACATTTTACAAAAAGTATTAAAAAATTTGCATTATTTTAAATTTTCATTATTATTATTGCGTGTGGTAGAACCTTATGAAAGAATGGCTATTTGGTAGATAGCCATTTTTTATTATATTTTACCTTATTTGTCATTCTGAGCATAGCGAAGAATCTTAGGTGTTTAATAAGTAAGACACATAAGATCCTTCACATTCGTTCAGGATGACTCCGTTTTTTCATATTGATTTTTAAGGCCGTAATCATAATCTAAATTATTGGTTATTTATTCACTTATTGTTTTTTTATGAAGAAAAAATTACTAATAATATTATGAGCTATATTACTAGCTTTAATAGTAACCTGAATTATATTCTTTGCGAATAGAAAAGAAGATAATAATGAAATTGTAGATCCAAATGCGGCTAAACTTATTCTATTCTACGGAGAAACTTGTCCTCACTGTAAAGCTGAAGAATGATACCTAGATACACTCAAAGAGACATACAATTTTCAAGTTGTATGATATGAAGTATATTACAGTGAAGAAAATAGAGCAAAAATGAAAGAATACGGAGAACAATTCTGAGAAGAATTTAATAGTGTTCCTTTGATAATTATGTGAGATGATTATTTCTTGGGAGCTAATTACGAGAAAACTGTCGCTCTATTAGATAAATATGCAACTAAAAAATGAGATGACGAATGTTTACCTGAAGAAATTGAAGAAACTAAAACTAATCCAATAGTTGAGTGTACAGATGAACAAGATCAGACTACTAAAATCTTTTGAAAAGAAATTTCATTAAATAAAGCTGGACCTATTCTATTCTGAATCGCTCTATGATTTGCAGATGGAATTAATCCTTGTATGTTCTGAGTTTTGATTTTCTTATTAACTTACCTCGTTTCAGTTGGTTCTAGAAAGAAAGTATTATATTCAGGATTGATATTTGTAGTAACTACATTCGTGCTATATTCTGCGATAATGTACTGAATGCATAAATTACTATTCAATACAAGTTTCTTCTTGGAATATATATCTACAGTAAAATATGTAATCTGAATCCTTGCAATAATCTTATGATTAATTGAAGTAAAAGATTTCTTCCGATACGGTAAATGAGTTTCTTTGGCTATTCCTAAATGGGCTAAACCAACTCTAGAATATGTTACAAAAAAAGGAACATATATGAGTGCATTCGTTCTTGCTGTGCTTTCTACATTCGTTGAATTGCCTTGCACTATCTGAATTCCTCTAGCTTATGTATGAGCAGTTGGTGATAATGTAAATATCTTCGCAGCATTATGAATCTATAACTTTTTCTTCGTTCTGCCTTTGATAATTATTATTCTAGGAATATACTACTGAATAGCAGCGTTCAAAACTGAAGATGGAGACTTAGCTATCAATAAAGTTAGCAATAAAAAGATTATGAGATTAATCGCTGGAATCATATTGATAACACTATGAGTTCTATTCTTAACTAGAGTAATCTAGTAAAATTTTAATTAAAAAAAAGAATCTGTCCATTATGGGCAGATTTTTTAATTTGTTTCTGAGCACTGGCAATTAGCGATAAATTTTTCTATCGCTTTAGGCAATACATCCTCATAAGTGTCACCTATAGCAGTTCCTGAATAACGACCAGAACGACAACATACCCAAACTTTATTGTCTCTAACAATGTCTACTTCGTAGACTGGCTGGGGAATTTTTTTGTCGTAACAATACTTCGACAATGGTTTTACTGTTTCCAATATTTTTTCTATATTCATAATTATTATTTTTGTATTTCTGAGAAATTTTCTCCCATTGGTGGAAGAGTTTGTATTTTTTCTAAGAAATATCAACCTATATTTTTATAATTTCATAAGAGTAGTTAATTCCACTCATTCAAATAAATCTCTTCAATGTAATCATTCATCAGTAATCTCAATAAGAAAATTGATGAATATATTTTTTGGATTAAACTTTTTGACTAAGTCGTAAGTAGCTTTCATAGTCCCTCATGTAGCCAATAAATCATCATGGAGCAACACTACATCATTTTCATCAATAGCATCGTCGTGAATTTCAATGCAATCTTTTCAATATTCTTTTTCATATTCTTCACTTACTGTTTTTGCTGGGAGTTTTCATGGTTTACGAGCTAAAACTACTCATGCTCACAATTTAACAGCTAAAGCTGAAGCCATCACAAATCCACGACTTTCTATTCAGACTATTTTGGTAATTCATTTATCTTTGTATAATTCATAAAGTTCATCTACCATAATCTGAATACATTTTGCATCTTTATAAAGTGTAGTAACGTCACGAAAATTTATCCCTTTTATAGGAAAATCTGGAATGCTGCGGAGATGCTCAATCAAATATGGATTATTCATTGGCAAAAATATATGATATAAATCTGATTTATGATAAATTTCTATTTGATATATTCAATCAAATTTCTATTATTTTATTATTGTGAAAATTTATTAATACAAAATATATTTATGTCATTTCTCAAAAATTTCTTAGATAAAATATTAGGATCAAATACTTTGTATTATCCTGGTTGCTTAACCAAAGCTCTTTTGCCTGAAATTCAAAAAAATTACGAGGATATTTTACATGAGCTTTGAATTGATTTTATCAAACTATCTGATAAAGAATACTGCTGTGGAAGCCCAGTTTTAAGAGCCGGAATGAAAGATGCTTACGAAAAAATTAAAGAGAAAAATATTCAGATTTTTAAAGAACATGCTGTTGGTTTAATAATTACCAACTGCCCTGCCTGCTACAATGTGCTAAAATATCAGTACAAACTGGAAGAAGAACATTGAATCAAGGTAGAACATATCACACAGACTATCAAAAGAAATGAAAAAAAGCTGAAAAATAAAGATGTTTTGAAAGAGATAACTTATCATGATCCTTGCCATTTAGGAAGGCTTTCTGGAATATATGAAGAGCCTAGAGAAATATTGAATAAATGCGGTTATAAAGTGAATGAATTAAGTCACAATAGAGAAAATTCAATGTGCTGTGGATGAGGAGGATGACTCGTGAATAATAATCCAGAATTATCTGAAAAGATTTGTAATCAAGTATTGTCTGAAATACCAGAATGAGCAAGCATGACCAGTCCTTGTCCAATGTGTTATTTTCAGTTCAGAAAACATGCAAAAAATGTGGAAGTAAAAGAGTTTTCTGAGATAATTTTAGATGCTAAAAAAGAGAAATAATGGCAGAAAGAGTTGTTAGAGATCCAAATGCTATATGTTCTCATTGCTGATTATGTAGAAATGTTTGTCCTGCATATAAAATTTTGAAAGATGAAATAGCTTCTCCAAGAGCTAAAAATATTTCTATTGATGCATTTGTAGATAATAAGGTAAAGATTGATTGAAAATATTTTTTTGAATATTGTAATGGATGTGAAGCTTGTGTAGCTATTTGCCCAATTAAATGCTGATTTGATGCAATTAAAGCTAGAGAAAATGTAGTAAAAAGCTGATTTGTTTCCAAGGAGAATCAAGAAATGGTTGAGAATATAGAGAAATATAGAAATCCATTCTGAAAAGTTGAAGAATGAGCTAAAGCTCCTGATAAGTTATATTGTTGCTAAACTGTCATTCTGAACAAAGTGAAGAATCCAGGAAAATATGAAACCAATGGATTCTTCGTCGCTCCGCTCCTCTGAATGACAAATAAAAAAATCATTTACCCGTTCCACACAACATATGCAATCATACAACGATCCACTTCATAACTTAATCTACAATACTGATGCTTCACATTTTGAAAATAATGAAAAAACTGAAGTATTTTTACCAAAAAATAGAAATGAAGTAATTGAAATCGTAGAAAATGCCGTGAAAGAAAATAAAAAAATAGTTTGTAGAGCATGAGGAACTAACTTAGTTGGAAACTGCTTACCTAGTAAGAATACTATCGTAATTGATTTATCAGCTTTGAATAAAATTTTGGAGCAAAATGCATCAAGCATAACGGTTGAACCATGATTAACTACTGATGAATTGAATGAAATATTAGATAAATATGACTTGTATTTCCCTGTTCAATTATGATCTCATGCATCTGCCCAAATCGGTGGAATGATTGCGACTAATTGAGCATGAATGAGAGCTATCAAATATTGAAAAATGGAGAAATGGGTGGAGGAAATGGAAATTTTGACTATAGATGAAAATAAAGAAATCAAAATTCAGACTTTCAATGCTGATGATGCTAAAGATTTTTTCTGAGCTGAATGAGGTTTAGGAATTATTTTGAATGCTAAACTAAAACTTATAAAGAAACCTGAATCAACGAGTCTGACTTTTAAAAATTTTGATAATTTAGATAATGCTTTAATGTTTGTAGAAAGTGTGAAAAGTAAAAAAAATTCTGAACTTTCTGCATTAGAAATTATCAATCCACAAATATCTCAAGCTGTTTGACTAGAAAATAAATACTATGTAATCGTAGAATATGAAAATTCGACTGATGGAGAAATCACGGATAAAAATGAGATTAAAGAAATCTGGGCAAAAAGAGATGCTTGCTACCCTGCTACTGTGAATTTATGATATCCACAGATTGAAGATCCAGAACTTCATGAAAATATAGATGAATTATTCAAATGGTGTGAAAATAATAATATTCCTGTTTATGGGCATATCTGAATCGGAGTTTTACATCCACATTTCAATTCTGAGCAGAAAGAATTAATGGATGATATGTATACATTAGTTCAAGAATTATGATGAAGTGTATCTGGAGAACATGGAATTGGAAAGAAAAAACAGAAATATTTATCAGATGAAGAAAAAAATCAGATTAAAGTGATTAAAGAAAAGTGGGATTCAAATGATATATTTTGATTTTAAGAAAAATGAACAGAGATAAACAAATAATTAAGGTCAGCATATATGGAATACTTACCAATGTCGCATTGGTAATTTTTAAGGCGGTAGCCTGATTTTTATCAAATTCTATTGCCATAATTTTGGATGCAGTAAACAACCTAAGTGATGTAATCTCCTCTTTGGTTACGATTTTATGAATCAAGCTTTCAAGCAAAAAACCAGACAAAGAGCATCCTTATTGACACGGAAGAATCGAATATTTTGCAAGTATCGTAATCTCCGTAATCATCCTACTCGCATGAATCGCAGCAGCCAAAGAATCAATTGAAAAAATCATCACTCCAGTCAAAACTCATTATACAATCGTTACCATAATCGTGGTTACCGTCGCAATTTTCGTGAAATATTTCTTGTGAAAATACTTTAAAAAGGAGTGAAAAAAGCTGAATTCTGGAAGTTTGAGTGCTAGCGGAGCTGATGCAATGAATGACTGTTTGATAGCGTTATCCACTCTTATTGCTGCTTTAATCAGCATTTTCTTCCACATTTGAATAGAATGATATATCTGAATAATTATTTCCTTCTTCATCATCAAAACTTGAATCGAAATTCTAAAAGATACTGTAAATGAAATGATATGAACCAGAGCGGATTCAAAATTGACCAACAAACTAAAAGCAAAAGTCCAGTCCTATGAATGAGTTCTATGAGTTTACGATATGATGCTCCATAATTACTGACCAAATAAAATCATCTGAACTGTCCACATTCAGGTGGATGATAATATGACAGCAAAAGAAATTCACAGACTTACCAGAGAGATCCAAGTCTGAGTTTATTCAGCTTTTGGAATTATTCTCACGATTTGAATTTATGCCAGCAATAATGACTGAGAATTTGCAAAGATTCAAAAAGAATTAAATCAGATTATCAAGAATCATGAGAACATAATCCAAATGCATGGTTTCTACGTGGACGATTCGACTAATCATATCTCATTTGATTTGATCTTTAACTATAAAGAAGAAAATCCTGAAAAAATCGTTCGTAAAATCAAAAAAGAAATTAAAAATAAATTCCCTGATTATGAATATAGCGTAATTATTGATAATGACATAAGTGAATAAGATTTATAAATAACCGCTTGGAGAATAATAAAAAAGATTATGAATTTAACTTTATTACAAGTTTTTTTGAACCTGAAAATAAAATAATAAAAATCATGTTAGAAAATTTATAGCTATGATCATTTCTATAAATTCTGTTAAATGAAAAAAAATAATAATTTATTTGAAAAAATTGTTTTAGATAAAAATGAGCGTCATCACGATTATGATGGCGCTCAATGTTATTAAGTGTAGTACTGGCTTGTTTGTCGTTTCTAGTTACTCTTGTCGCTGGGGTGATTCCCCCAAGTTTCTATATATTAAAGCTCCTAGAATTACGACAAGTAAAATTCCCACGTAAAGGAAGTAAGACAACGATGTAACACACCAGTTTCCAAATGTGTTGCATGGAAGCTTTTCTGCTTCTTCTCCCATAACACTTGCGAGACTGTGACATATCGCCATAGCAGCTGGTGTGCCGAGGATTACGCAGAACCTGTGGCGTCTTTGTACCGCTTTTGGTTTGGTTCTGTTTAAACAGAACTCTCTAACTTTGTCCATTGTTTCCTTGTCAAAGACGAAAATGGTAAGGAAAATGATCACAAACACGGCCATGAAGATTACGCCCTCAATACCCTGAAGGGTAGAACTATCCAATTTATCCATGATTTTTTTGTTAAGTTTTGTTATTAATAATAATATTTATTTGATTTTATATATATTTCTAATCAAATGTCAATACTAAATGATTGGTTTTTTATTGGAGTTTGCTTTAATGGTGTTATCTACTATTCAAAAAATGAGGGACATCAAAATCTCTCAAATCTCTAGTTTATATCTAGCTTTTAAGAATATTTCAGGCACTAAAAACCTGTTACCTGGAGGTGCGGAGAGTTGAACTCCGGTCTAAAAGGCATGCATATAAACTTCTACCACTATAGATTTCTTTTCATCCAGATTTTTTTAAGTTAGACCAACAGGATAGCGAAAGAAAAGAATCAAACTTATTCACTTTTTATTAATCTAACTATAAGGTTCCTGCTATAGGTCGACCTTCATTCTAGCAGGAGTCAAAATGAAGGTTAATGAATTAGCAATAAGCGTAAGCTTTAACTAATCCAGCTCTTGCAAGAAGAGACTTTACGCTATTGTTAGCATTATTTTTTGATCCATGATTAGCCTCTAGGAATCCTCGAGAAGTGGCTATCTATACACACGAAATCCTTCCATCAAATCCAAAATTCACCCCCGTGTGTGATTTGATTATACTCATTCACTATAAAAATTCAATTAAAGTCAAATTAGTTAAGAGAATCTTGAAGAAATTAAGGAAAAGATTAAAATTAAATTATGAAGATCATTTTTACTTAATAAATATATTATATATATGGAAGACTTAACTATCTTGGTTATTAATCCTTGATCTACATCTACTAAAATTTCTGTATTCAATGGCAAAAAAGAAGTTTTCAAAGAGAATATTAAACACTCTTCTGAAGAATTAAAATGATTTAAAACTGTATCTGAACAATTTCCTTTTCGTAGGGACATTATTATCAAAAATTTGAGTGATTCATGATATGAGATTGCTGAATTTGATGCAATTGTTTGAAGATGAGGGCTCTTAAAACCTATTCCATCTGGAGTTTATGAAGTAAATAAATCTATGATAGATGATTTGTTATCTCCTAAAACTAAACAACATGCAAGTAACTTGTGAGCATTAATTGCCAACGATCTTGCTAAAAAATCTAATCACGCAAAAGCTTTTATTGCTGATCCTGTCGTTGTGGATGAATTAAGTGATATAGCACGTGTTTCATGACATCCTAAATTTAAAAGAATTTCTATTTTTCATGCATTAAATCAAAAAGCAATTGGTCGTCAATTTGCTGAAGAACAATGAAAAAAATACGAAGATCTGAATTTAATTATTGTACATATGTGATGAGGTGTGTCTATATGAGCTCATAAAAAATGAAAAGTTGTAGATGTAAACCAAGCTCTTTGATGAGAGTGACCATTCTCTCCTGAAAGAAGTTGAACATTACCAGTGGATGATGTAATTCGTATGTGTTATAGCTGAGAATATTCAGAGGATGAAATGATGAAACTTGTTAACTGAAATTGATGACTAGTTTGATTTTTATGAACTAATAACGCATATGAGGCTGAACTTAAAGCATTAGATGGTAATAAAGAATATAAATTCATTCTTGAGGCTTTTTGTTATCAAGTTGCTAAATATATATGATCTATGATGACTGTATTAGAATGAGATGTTGATGCAATATTATTAACTTGATGAATGGCTAATAGTAAACGAATATGTGAACAAATTACTAAACGTGTGGAAAAGATTGCCCCTGTATACTACTATCCAGGAGAAGATGAAATGAGAGCATTAGCAAATAATTGATTAAATGCACTATTATGAAATTTTCCTATAAATGAATATTAAATTTGATAGAAACTTTTTATCACCTCACTAAACAAAGATCTACATATTGATTGGCTTTCTTTTTAAATTCTTGGAGTTCTATTCACGTAAAAGGTTCTCCAATAAAATTTGGATCTAGTGTTTCTTCTGGAAGAAAATTTTGTAAGTATCGAACCTTTATTCATTTTAAATACATTCACATTTCTTCAATATCATCTAGTGTATGAAATCATTTTATTAATGTTGAACGATATTCATAATCTACTACCCCGCTTTTAAGGAAATCTAAAAGTGCTTTATAGTTTTCTAAAAATTTTCATAATTCTGAAACTCATGACCATTTTTCATAATTTGAAAGTGGTCACTTTAAATCAACTGCTACATAATCTAAAACTCATTCTTCAACCATTTTTCTTACTATACCAAAATTATGCCCATTTGTATCTAATTTTACATTAAATCACATATTTTTAACTTTTTTAGCAAAATCGTATAAATCAGGTTGTAAAGTGGGTTCTCATCCACATATACTAACTCAATCAATTAACCCTTTTCTTTGTTTTAAAAAATTAAAAATAACTTCTTCTGGAATTTGTTGACTACGATAACGAGCAATTAATTCTGGTAAAACTGCTTGTGAATTATAACAAAAAGGACAACGAAATTGGCATCATGCTGTAAAAACTATACTTGCTACATTTCATGGATAATCAACTAGTGTAGTTTGCTGTATCCCTGTTATCTGCATTTCAAAATAGAATTTCTATAATTAAAGTTTTATTCCATAAAATTTGTTATTATACTACAAAGTTCTGACTCGTGTTTTGCTCAATTTGACTCATAAAATACTTTTACACAAAAACGCATTTCTGCTGGAGATCATCATGTTAATTCAGTGTCATCTGCTAATACCATTGGGCCATCTTCTGTATTTTTTTTATAAATTCCATAAACACGCACAATTCTATAAAAATTTACTCATTCTCATAATAAATCATTTATTTCTCATGTTTCAACATTATCTCATGATAAATATTTGTACGTTCATGTAAAAGTTAGTTTCGTCTGATTCCTTAAGCCCTCATATTCATTTTTGAAAAATCAGTCTGAAGAATAAAAATCATCTTCATTTTCGCTACTTACTTCTATTTTTCTTGCATCAATATATTTATCGTTACTGGGTTTTACATCTTCATTTAGAATATATATTCATTTCTGAAATAAATGTCCCACTAGATCATCACAACTAGATTCGTCAACACCCGTACCTAAATATAACCATGCTTTATCTTTTTCTCAAGAACATTTTCTTCGATTTGTATCTCTTATGTTATACATCATCTCAACTCATTCTCTGGCAAAATTTGTTGCTCTAATCGATAATCTTGTATTGTTCATAAAAACAAACGCTCTATTTATTGCTAATATAATTCATGATACTAATATTGCAAAAACTGAACAAACTAAAATTACTTCTATTAAAGTAAATCACGAATTTTTTTTATTTCTTAACTTGTATATCATAAGTTAAAGTTTTGTAAAATAAAATTTACCTATCTTTAAAATCATTTTAGTATCGTTTTGCTTTTTTATAAGCAGTAAGAGAATTAAAACAATTTGCATATTTTTCAATAAAAAGTATAGTACAAAATGAAAATAATAAATCAATATTTTATTTCTCAAGAAATATTATGAATTGGATTTGATACATAATTGTATGAATATATATTGCTATAACATTTTGGGCGATTTTGATGTGAATCGATAAAATGGCTAAAGTAATTATTTGAAATTATTTAGTATGAATTACTGCGTTTGCATTTTGAAACTTAATAAATCAATGAGTAAATTGGTTAATGACTCAGCCTGATGCAACATTTTTGTGATTAACATATGAAAAATATGCTAATTTTTTGTCTGCAGGCCAACTAACCTTTATATTATTACTGTTTGCTCTTCTAATATGGATAATATATGCATGTTGAAGAATTCATGTATCTTTTAGTACACGTGCTACGACTGAAAAACTATATTTTATAATTTTGATTCCGATAACTGTACTAAGTTTTATTATTGGTCCATATATAGCATTGAAAGCTGATGGTATTCAAGCACTTAGTTTTATAGAAAGCAACATTGCTAAAACTTTTTGATTGCTAGTCCCATTTATTAGACATATTCCGTTTCGAATGTTTATAAACTGAGTTGTTTTTATAATTATATCTAGCCAAATAAATTTTAAAATTTCGGTATCCGCAAAAACGACAAAATTGCCGGAATGAGCCTAAAAAATCTAATCTGAAATTTGCGTAATTTAAAAAAATAAATATAATATAGTAGGTCTTTTATCCTACAATGAATAACTATATGAAAGTGATGTTTCCACAGCATATAAAAAAATGATTTTTTTCTGGCGTGGCGTTTTCTATTATGGGTTTTTCTATTAGTTTCATTCAATTAATCATCCTTGCAATTTGAATAGTTTTTGCTTTATGAGTATTCTCAACGTTTAGCAATTCTGGTGCAAAATGAGCTTGATTAATATGTGCTATAATAATTTTTATTATATTTTTAATTATTGCTTTTTTCCAAATTTCTGAACTAAACTTACTTGCATTTATCGCAAAAAAAATTAAGGATGTTTTCCTTGATGTCTCAAAAAAATTTCAAATAAATTATGTTAGACACAATCCTACAGAAGTTACAATTGCAAAATCTAAGCAAGAGAAATGAAAACAAAGAATAGAAATTAAAGAATGACTTGATATCTCTAAATTAAATGAAATTGAAGAATGATGAATTTTATAGAACAATAACGCACAATATAAATTTCTCTTGACTAAGTTTTTTAAATTTCTACTATGAAATTAGTTTTACTTATATTATATAATAAATATGCCAAAATCTACTTTCAACAAAAACATGGAAAAAGTTTCTGCTGAGTTCGATAGAATTGCTGATGATGTGAAAGATACAACTGAAGATATTGGAAATCGACGAACTAGATCTACAACTGAAGAAAAGATTACTATGATTGTTGGTATAATTTTGCTTGTTTTTGCATTAATTCAGCTTAGAATGATTTTATGGTGAATCGTTCTATTAACATTATGACTACTTTGTGTGTCTGGATTTTTTGATCGCCCTTTAAA
>Ga0247609_10001007_pt1 | contig 35534 bp, 54 predicted proteins | sample 172DNAGHGlowgp2_FD_193487 | JGI IMG/M metagenome (GOLD analysis project Ga0247609, IMG submission 193487) | Sheep rumen microbial communities from Palmerston North, Manawatu-Wanganui, New Zealand - 1728 DNA GHGlow gp2 | ecosystem: Host-associated > Mammals > Digestive system > Stomach > Rumen ... | reverse complement strand
AATAGCTCCTTCTGTTGGTATCGACGAAGATGTAGTATCAGTACCTATACTATTAGTTATTTTAGATAATGCAATATATGTACTCGCAGTTAATGACGAACCATTAACATATATGTCAGTAATACTATGTGTATGACTACTTGGAGTATATGAACTTGGCGTGTCAGCAATTTGAGCAAAGCTATGTTCGTGATTTTTTGCCGCATAATTTAAACTTGCTTCATTTATTGTAAGATAATTACTTAAATCAATATTTCCATTAATATTTAATCCTTCTATTTCACTTGCTGTATGAGTATGTGTAGCAGGAGCAAAATTATTTGGATTAAAATCAGTGATTTCACTTATTGTATGAGTATGAGGATTTTGTGCCAATCCTTCAATCGTCAATTTATATTCCTAATTATTATTTTTTTTATCTACTACTTTTAAAGTTCTTATGACTATTGGATCCGCCATCGGTTTTCACCCCTCTTATATAAAAATAAGAAGTTCTTGAGACGAATCATATTCTGCACCAACTTTTGTATTAAGCTGGTCTGTAATAACTTTTTGAGTCATTGTTCCATCTGTATTTTGTCCAGTTGTATTATAAAGTTTCATAATCCCTGGCACGGAATCTGACGCGGCTGGAACAGTATCTAAATAATTCTATCCATCATAAAAATAGAGTTTTTTAGAATTCAAATCTACATAAATTCTATTGGGATAGCCAATTAAAACTTCCTGATAGGTAGAATCTTTATAGAATAAGTTATTTGATAAATAACCAACTTCAGCTCCTGCATAAAGATATGGTAAGTTGGCCCAAGTTTGTGTTCCATCACCGATCTTTATTTTATTTGTTCCATCGGTGCAATTTTCAATGGCGATCTCGCCCTTACCAAGGACGAGACTGCCATTTGTAGACCACGCAGCAGATGTATCATTCCGTAATTGGATTTTTGTTTTTATCTATACATTTGCCATTTTTGGTATATCCTCTTTTCATTGATTTAATTAGCCTTGGGAATTACCACCATTCAGGATAATTGTGTTTGTAATGTTCGGATTAAGTGTCAGTTTATAAGAAGCTGTCTGACCTGCTATAGCATCAAGAGCAAAATAGTCTGTATCAACGTCACCGATTAAGGATCCGCCAACGCCAAGAACATTAGCTAATTCCTGAACACTAATATCCTGACTTAATGTTAAGCCAGCAATTGTTCTAGTCTGAGGAACATATGTTGTGCTAAGAGTATCTATAATTGGTGTAATACCATCAATAGTATTACTTAAACCAGAAACTTCGGTTTCAAGATCGCCCACTCTGCTAGCCAGAGAATTAGGATCGGTATCATCAAGCTGATCTTCAACATTACTTAACCTAGCTTCAATACCTGTTGTAGCATTGTTGATCTGATCATCAAGACCAGCAACATCAGCCGTTAAACTTGTAACTGTATTGATAACAGTTGTCAGAGAAGAAGAAATTGTATCTATTCCAAGAGCAGTAATAAGCTCAGCTGCAGTAACAGCTCTGTCAGCGCCAAGTGTGACTCCGCCAATTTCAATAGCTTCAACTTCTGCCTTTGTTGCAAGACCGCTCAGGTCGATGTTAAATCCAAGTTCAACCCACTCTGCGCCATTGCAAGCATATTCTTTATCTTCTACCTGATATACAGCACCCTTATTATCTGGATCTGTTGGATCGATAACCTGTGTCTTTTCCGGGTCGCTATACAGAGTAATAACTCCAGCTTCAATATCTGCATAAGCAGTTCCTTCAAATCTCAGAGCTGCTGATAATGTAGCAATCTTATCATCAATGGCATCGATTTCGCCATCTATTCTTGTAATATTTCCTTCTGCTGTACCAAGTCTGCCAGACAGGCCAGATATCGCAGTTGTATTATCAGCTACATCTTTTACTAAACCAGAAGTAGCGTCGCCAACAGTTATTTTAAGAGCTGCAACATCTTTTACAAGACCGCTATTGGAATCGCCAACTACATTCTCAAGACCTTCAATTGCATCGGCGTTATCAGCAACGTCTTTAACAAGACCTTGTGTATTATCACCTACTACATTTTTAAGATCTGCAACATCTTTTGTTAAACCAGTAGTAGAATCGCCTATAGCTGTAGTAAGATCATTAACAGCTTTTACAAGGCCTGAATTGTTATCACCAACAGTTGTTTCAAGAGCTTCAATTCTTTCTGCGAGATCGGCAGGAATGTCGCCCATAAAATAATCAAGTTCGTTCCAAGGTGTTACACCATCACCTATTTTAATTTTTCTTACTTTTACGCCACTTTCTACTGAAAATTCTATACCTATTTCAGCAGCTGCTAAAGTAGGATTATTCTGTTCCCAATTCTGCTTAGTATCATTTCTAAGTAAAATTTGAGTTTTAATTGTTGCCATTCGCGTTTCCTCCTTGTATTGATTCAATATCTTCTAAGCTACCGCTCAAAGATGTATACTGTTGAGTAGCAGCATCCCACTAGTATAATGCACTTTCTTCTTCCGCTCGATAAATCGCAGAAGTAGATCCAACAGCAGGAAAATCAGCTTTCTTTGCATAGCTTTGAATTGCTCCCTCGCCTATATAATTTAAGCTGTTCCAAGTTGTTGTTCCATTGCCTATTTTTAATCTCTATGTGTCAAGTTCATATCCTGGTTCACCGGCTCTCAACACTGGATTGAGCTATGCCCAAACGCTTGATTGACCGCGCTTTAACAGGAAGACGGAACCCATATTTTTTTCAGCCATAGGTTGCAAACCCCCTCTTTAAAGATATGTATATAAAAATTAAAAAAAATTTTTAGCCTCCAATGTCTTGGCCATCCCACACATAAGTATAGTCTCCTTCTCCATTGTTGGTTCCAGAGTTTGAAGAATTGTTGTTCGGGGGCGGATTATCACCAATATCCTGGCCATCCCAAATATATGTGTCTTCACTTCCAGATGTCGGGTCAGAGATATCTCCACCATTATATACGTCGGGATCTGTATCTCCTCCACCTCCGCCACCTTCGCATACCCAAAGTTTCCATTGATAATTATTATTTAATATGTAAATTTGAGAAGCATCTGTGATAATGGCGGTTGAACCTGGAGTTAATCTTTGAGTAGGATAAGCAAACATTTCCATAACAGTATTAAAAATAAGTTCTTTAATACCATAGGCTACTTTGTTTGAATTTCTCGAAATAGTATAAGCCATTCCCAAGATCCTCCTTATGTGGTAAAAATTTTTTCTTTTCTATTATTTTTGAAAAAGAATATGAGTAAGTTTCCTCTTTTTGTCCAAAAAAAAAGAGCCATTATGGCTTTTTGGGAAAAGAGAGTGGCGACACCGACTCAAATGTTGCGTCGAATCAATTTTAAATCAAAAATGATTTTGGGGCCACGGATGCTTTTGACCGTCCGCGCCGCAATCAACCTTGTCCACTCTTCTATCTTCATCTGGATAAAAGAAAAAAGGACGCTTTCGCGTCCTATTTCCATCAGAAGAAAAGATCAAACAAATCCGGAAGTATATCATCGGAAGAATAACTCATATGAAATGAGCCATAATCTTTACAGAAGTCACGGAGGGCTTCATGATATTTCTTCTGTGCTTCAAGATAAGCCTTATACAGACCTTCTACCTTTTTAGCACGCTCAGCTCTTGCTGCAGTTAGAGCTGCTTTCTTTTCTTCTTCGATCTTCTTGGCATCATCGTGCTTTTTCTCTGCTTCAGTACATGCCTCGATCGTGTCGTAAAACTTGTTAAGTTTTTCAGAATAAATCTTCATTTGAAACTCCTTCTTTCCAAATAAAAAATATATATTAAAACGATTCGTGAATACAAATCGTTTTTGGCTATTTTAGAAGTCTTTCAAGAGGAAAGGTTCAGGATCAGTATCTTCTTCTATTGGACATTCCTTAGGTCTTTCTCTGAACATTCCCCAAATAGTAATTTCAGTAAAAGGACAAAAATGATAAGAAAAAAACCCGTCTTCATCATCATAATATCGTAACCAGGGACATTCTTTACAGCTTTTAGGAATTTCTTTTAACCTTAAAACGATCTTACCTTTCATAATAAACTCCATTAAAAAATAAAAAAGCGAGGTAGGGTCGGCGCAGTGACGCTGCCCAAACATTACGTTACCATGGCCGTAGTCTTATTTAAACGACTCGCTTCTAACAGGAAGGGAGAGATTCGAACTCCCATTATTAGTTTTGGAGACTAAAGTCCTAACCATTGAACGACCTCCCCATATTTTTATCTACATATATTTGATTGGCTGCCCCAACTGTATGGGGGAGGTTGGACTCGAACCAACGTAGCCCGAAGGCAAGGGCTTTACAGGCCCCCGCAATTGCCGCTATGCGACTCCCCCAGAAATAATATAAGTTAATGTAAATATGAGTGAGGAATATTTAGATAGTGACTGAAAGGTAATAGGGGTATTTTTTTCCAATATTTTACATTTTCAGTTACTATTGGATTATCTATATTTCTATCATAAAATTTCTTTTCACTCGGAGAGAAAATTGCAACTGAATAAAATGTTCCATCAGTAATTAAATAGTAATCCATTATCTTAGGAAGTTTTTTTGATGCTTTATGCCACATTATTTTATTCTCCTTATTGCAAGAGTGATATAACCATTTTTCAGTTCTTAACTATTAAGGACATATGTAATTTTATATTCACAATAATTAATTACGTGATCCTAATTTTGTACTTATATTATAAAGTAGTTTGAAGTCTTTCTTGATTCGTTCTTGCAATTCTTGATATTTATCGTTATCAATGAAATTTTTGCAATATGGAATATTATCGGAAGTTATCTCTTTACATTTACTCAAGCAAAAGAAATGTTGTTTAGAATTTATCTGAACAAATCTGAAATGATAACATCTTGCGCAACAGTCTATTTTCATCATAGATTATTTTTCTTCACAACCATATATCTGCTTATCAATTAAGAAAACGGAATAGATTGGGTATTCGGAAAAAAGATTGTATAATGATACAATTCCATCAACGTCATCATTATCGAATCCCCTCAAAGCTTTTTCAAATAAATTACCTTGGTAGAAAGAGGTTAAACCTTCTTCTTCACAGCGTTTATAAATAGCATCTTTAAACGAGTCAGCATTGTATATTATCCTTACTGGATGATCAAATTCATAAACAAACATATAATTTTTTGGTTTGATGTCAGTAATGTTTTCCATCGCTTATTCTCCGTGTTCATAGATATTTATTAGATTGTTTTCTCATCAGACTTCTGTGGATAAGTGTGATTTTCAATAATCTTTCTTTTATTTTCTTTTTTATAATCTGACTTTGTTATATAACAAGGGCATTTATTTATTCCGCCCATTTCCCGTGGGTATTCTATTTTCTTTTCATTTATTTCACAGTAATATTCATAATAGATTGTGTCATAATATATATAGCCATAAAATAAATGCCCACATGCTGCACAACAGTCATGTCGCTTGTATATTTTCATTGCTTATCTCCTACGCTATGATATTCAATCCACTTCTACTGTTATCGCTTGGAATCCAGTTGCATAAGTATCGTATATTTTATCTAATGCTTTTCGTGCCTGTTCTAGAGATGAACAAGGACAATAATCATGGTGGCCATCATTCCCAGTAATGACTATATCAATTGTTTTTTTACCTGCAACCTCATTACAATCTATTTGCAATGCTATAATATTTTCAGTATTATAAATGACACATTTATTATCCTTTTTAAATCTTATCAACATATTCAGGTTCCTTTCGAAGCTCTTCAGCTATCTCTTTTAGTTTCATTTTTACTCACAATCAACATCAATTCCAGTGATTTCCTTGAAAATCTCTTTATCAAAGTTCGGAATTGCTTTGATAATGCTCTTTTCATCATCTGTAAGTTCATGCCACCAAATAATCTTATCTTCAGGGTTATCTTGCTGCATCAAATAACCACCGGTAACCTCTGCTTCAGGATGTTTTTCCTTTTCAACTTTTGTCATATCGGAAAAACATACCCAGATAAACACATCTTTTGGAATTTGATTCAAAAGAAAACAGGCATAGGAATTTACCCAATCTCTATAAGTCCACTCAGAAGGTTTGTTGAATAAATAAATTTTCGAACTTTTTGTATTAAAGCATCCATTAGAAAAATTTCCGCTGTTCCAGTCTCCGCTATTCCAGCTGCCACTATTCCAATTACCACTATTAAATCTACCGCTATTATGGTTACCAGTGTTACAGTTGCCAGTGTTATATTTTCCGGTGTTATTATTTCCATAATTGTACATTCCACCATTCCATTCGCCACTGTTATAATTACCAGTATTATGATTACCACTATTAGCACTACCACTATTACAGTTGCCACTGTTTCGATTGCCGCTATTCCACTTGCCGCTATTCCAATTGCCGCTGTTTTGATTACCGCTGTTACCATAGCCAGAACAACCCTTTCCTGAATTTACGATTTCCAGTAGTTCAGTCCATGGAATTTCACGTACAATTTCGAGTTTGTTAGTACAATATTTATCGCCTACTTTTGCGATATCGCCATAAGCTATCACTTCTGCGACTTTATTATTTGAATCGAAATTATAATAATTGAAACAATCAGCTGCAACTGTACAAAAATGCATTCCAGATTCACAGACAGAGGGGTTAACATCTTCCTCAAACTTTCCTGGGCAAGTGTACTTTTTGTCCCTACACCACCAACCAGGACGAAATACTTTGTAGCCTTTAATCATATTTGTTGCTCCACTTTTTACTTCTTTCAACCCATTCGCCTACATAAAATTTTTCTGATGTTCTTAATACATCAAATATAGTATTATAAACAGGACTATCGTTTAAAATACTAATAAAGTCAAGACAAAAAACTTCCTCAATTTCAGTTGGTTTATAGATTTGATGTATAAATGCTCTTTCCGCAATTATATCAATACCTTCTTTTAACTTTTTAATCGTTTCTTTTGCTTTTAGAAGTTCTTCTTGAGTATTCTTGAGAATATTCTCTGTCTCAAACAATTTATTAATTACGTACTCTTCCGCAGTTTTGATTTCCATTTTAATTCCCTTCTTTACTCTTCTCAAACCATTCATCAATCATCTTTTTAATATCAGATTTTTCATAATTATTGGCGTCCCATTTTTTCCAATCTTTTCTAAACCATGTATTTCCAATATCAGTCAAACAAAACGCTTTATTACTAGAGATAATTTCAAATCCTTTTCCGCCGAATTCAAATGTATCTCCAATTTTAAGATTAGAGAATTCAAGATTCGAAATTTCTAGAGCGGGACGAATTCTAAAATCACCACGATAGACAACAAAACCACAGCTATCAATGACGCCATCATCAGTAACATAAGCAACCAAATAAGAATTATAACCCGGCGATTTTAACCACCATCGTTCATCATATTTTGTCAACCATGTGGGAAGTTCTCTAGCTTCATCTATTGTTAAAAGAGTAGCGCCTGTTATATTAAGACCAAATGCATTTTCAGTATTCTTTTTTATCCTTATCTCTTTATCTTTTTTAACCAATAGCTCTGCCAAAGATTCTTTGTTTGCTGGCGGAACAATATCAAGTTGACATCTTACAGTCTGATATGGACTCATTGGGCTAGTTTCAATCGTGAAACTCATATATTTTGGTAATTCTTTAATAGCAAAATTACGGATTTCTTCTTTTATTTTAAATTCTATAAAATCAAGACCGGCTTCTGATTCAAATAATTGTGCATCATTCGGTATGGCAAGATTTAAAGATAAACATTCTCTAGGCCTGTTGATGATAGTAAAATTTTGAGGAGGTATTTCTTCTATGGTATAAACACCAATTTTATGCGCAAGCCATTTTTTGATTTTCTTTGTTAGTTTATTCATTTTTATTTTCTTTTGCTTTCGCACAAAGCGCATGTATTGACAGTCTCTCATTCACAACATCAAATATCGCTTCTTTGCACTCAGAGCAAATCTCCATTGATGTACACGGTGTTTTAGTCCGTGTCTCTGCACCTCTTGGCATTGATGTTCTGAATATATCCACCATATATCCTGTCTCATCCCCGATAATATGGTCACATATATCGCACTTCCGCACTAGCATTATTTTATCTCCTTATTTCCTATCTGGATTCTTCCTTCTTTTATTAACTTCTTCAGTTGCCGTTTGCTCAAATGTTTTTCATGTCTTAAAGTAATATACCAAAATTTCCAAATCCAAATCTTTATCTTCTTTATCATCGTCATTCTTTTACCTTTTTAATATATAGTTGAATTTCCTAGAATACAATGACAAATTCCAGAACCGCCATTTGAAGGGTGATTAGAACAATTCCTGCAATAAGAAGGAATTTCTATATATGCAATATCATAATTTCTATTTTGAGAAGAAATGATTTTATAAATTTTTTCAATTTCTTCAGAAAGTTTATCTATTTTTTCATGAATCTTCTTTATTACTTCTATCTCTTCAGCAGAAGCATTAGGAAATAAACTAGATAAATCAACTGGATTAACAGCACTTGACTTAGTAGAAAACCAATCATGCGGTTCTGTCGTCATTTTTTATTTCTCCTTTATTTTTAGATGATAAAGATGAGGGTTCTTATATTATAATTTTTATATCATCAATATGTAAACCAAAAGCCAGCATTTCTGCAAAACTCTTCTGTAATTTTAAGAGCTTCTAGATCTTCTTGCATCTTTTTAAAATAATCGTCTAAATCTTTTTTACGTTTTGTATATTCATCAATATGTTTAGATATATAATCAGAATAAGATCTTTTTGTGGCGGGGTTAGGAAGTGGATATGAGGTTACTATATTGATCTCTTCCGCAAGCCATTCTTGCTTTTCTGTTGGATTTTCTTCATGAAAGAAAAAATCTGAATTTATCATATCGCTTCCTCAAATTTAAACGATTAATTTAAAAGCGTGACTTTTCCTTAGTCACGCCGTGCTATTGCGGAGGGGAGACTCGAACTCCCAACCTTCTGGGTATGAACCAGAGAAGCTACCTTTGCTAGCACTCCGCGAGATAACGATTCCAGTGAGGCTCGAACTCACTATCTCCACCGTGACAGGGTGGCGGATCAACCTGTTTTCCCTTGGAACCATCGAGCTGCTATTTATGTTCTGAAGGGCAGCCAATCCTCCCAGGCTTACTTTTTCCGCAGTCGCCTAAGCACGCGGATGTGACTTCTTGAAAAATATACGCAGTAGAGATTTCGATATCAAGAACTTTCTACAGGCATAGAATTTAATATTCACATAACTAGTATGAGACATCCTGGACAGGGCCACCTTGATATCGAAAGTGGTGCTTACGAGTCCTCTTCTCTTCTCTAATGTCTGCTCTAATTCATACTCTAGAGAAAGCGAGTATCAATTCGATAATATTGACCGCTTCGACGGATTGCCCAATTTATGATATATCCGAATTCTTCGCGACATGGTTACTGTTGTATCCGGTAAGTATATCTCCATAACTCCCGGTGCAGGGACACCTGCAGGGCCATACTATCTATCACTCTTGGTCAAATCCCTGAGATATTAGAGATCAGTCCGCGGATCGCCACGAGGAGGCGGTGAATATTCGGTCCGCATATGAGAGAAATTTTTTCCTCTCTGTATATATATTATATAATATTTTTTTATAAAATTCAACTTTATTTATCTATAAACCTGTGGAATCATTGCGTTCATAATCGCAAAATTCATCATAGCTTCTTCAGCCTTTTTTCTTTCTTGCTCTTTTTCTTCGGAAGTCATTTTTGCCTGACGCTCTTCCCATGCTAATTCTGCTTTAAGGCGTTCATTTTTGATATAATATTTCAAACAATTCATTTTTTCTCCTTCATTGAGATTTTAACGGTTTCTTTATTTATATCCATTTTATTATCTCTCTTTTGGATATTCAAAATTATTTATAGCAGCTGTTGTTAGTCGTTTTTGTAGCTCTCTTTTTGTGATATATTTGGAACATCTTTGAGGGCCACCCATATGTTTAGGGTCAGGAATTTCTTTACATTTATGTAGGGCAAGAGAATTTGATTTTATTTCATCTTGATTAGCGTTTGCAGTACAATGCATATAATAATTAAAATCATGTTTGCAAAAACCACAAGATAAACAATTTTTTCTATTTTTCCACTTATTCTTTAGCCATGGATCTACTCGTTTTAATATTTCTATGGTTAACCAAAGACATAATACGAATGACCCACCAATAGAACATACTATCTGTGCTATTTTCCAAAAAGTCATTGTTTACCATCACTCTCTACAACAGCTTCGATAATATCTTGGTCAGGATATACAGCTATACCACCCCATGTTCCATACATAACGATATAGCCCCACGGATCTTTACTTATTCTTTCAATAACGCCTTCTTTTTCTGCGTACTGAGGCTCGCCACGCATATTAAGAATTTTGATCTTATCTCCCACCTTATACATAAAAATTTTCCTCGCTTATTTTCTTTTTCTGAATATATTATATCAAAAAATTTTTAAAAAATCAATTTTTAAAATATTTGCAGTTTTGATATTCAATCATTTCTCATTTTTTGCTTCTTGTTCAAGCCACTCGGTGATACATTCTATGCAACCTTTACCATGACAATTATTAGCGACAAAACATTGTTCGTGGGAACAAACATAATCGATCGCATCGTATATAAACTTTGCCAGTACTTTGGGCGAAGCGGTTACATTGTTAAAGTTCGTGATATGGACAAAGCGTTTGCAAGTTTCTGCTTCCGCCAAATCAGACAAATCACGAAAAACGCACTCTTTTTGATATTTACATTTTTCGCAAATCATTTCTTATTCTCTTTTTCTACAATTATTAGCTTTTCATGTCTTTTCTCGCTTATTAACCGAGCAAGTTTAACCGCTTCTTCTTTTTGTCGGATAAAGAAGGAAATATTCGTGGTCTCCATATTATAGACAATTTTTCCTACCTTCATTTTTTGCTCTCTTCCGTTTTCTTACTCATTTCTTCCATCGCTCTTATGAGAAAACTTAGCGTATTAATCAAACTTAGAGCATCCCACGGAGATGTCTTGAATCCATAAATACCCGTATAATTAAAGTTACTATTACTCAGTGACTCTGAGACCGCCATCTTTAGGGTTTCCAATATCTGCAAGACAACAGCGTAGTTGACCGTGACTTCAAACTTCTGTATAATTTCTTTGGCGAGGTTCTCGTTCATTTTTCTATTTCTTCTCACTTCTCAGCTTTTAAGTATTCCATCTGCTTCTCGATTGCAAGTATTGCTATACCATTAGCTTCTATTTCATCGTCAGAAAACAAATACCGATATTGCGTCATTATCCGTTGTTTATCTTCTAATATACTATGTGCACGGCAAAGTGATTTTATTGTATATTCAAGGTTTTTCATTTTTTTATCTCCGTATCTAACCATTTTACATGGCACGTATGGCATTTGGAAGGGTCATGACAATACACGCGCATTTTACGACAATACTTTTTGTCATGTTCGATATACATCCGTCCAATTTGATATAAGAAGTCTTCTCCATCCTTCGCTTTTGCTATTTTCTTTTTCCATTTTTCAAGATACGTCATTTTCCTTTACCTCTTCATCGAGCCATCGTGCAAAACATATATCACAATTACCTTTGCATATACCTACAACAGTTTTACAAGTTGTTTCAAACGAATAATTCATTTCTAATAAGGTCGCACGTAATTCATAACCATCTTTTGCTTCGGAAAGTTTTGGCTGCCACTTTTCAAGGTTTGTCATTCTCTTCCTCTTTCGCTCTTTCCATCGCTTTCATCAAATAAATCAATGCATCTATGACTTCTCCTCCTGTTTGCTTTCGAGGGGTATTATTATAATCCCATGCCGCTAACAGAAGCTCCCGCAGCAAATTAATAATGGCATCAGTCTTAAGCTCAGATACTGTTTCTGACATCTCTTGGATTGACTTCGGTCTATCACAGTCTGACATTCTCAACGAATCTTCACTAGATAAATTTTGCTTAATTCTTTTAGTTATATAATCTGCTATCTCATTAAGATTTATAAGATTTATTTCACCCATTTTTTATCTCCTTTACCTTCTTAAACCAGTTATCAATAAATTTCTTAACATCAGACTTCTCGTAAACATTAGCGTCCGATGCTTTCCAGTCATTTCTAAAAATTGACGTACCAATATCACCTAAACAAAAAGCTTTATCAGTTGAGATTATTTCAAATTCTCTATCTCCAAATTTGAATGTATCTCCAATTTTAAGATTAGATGATTCAAGATTTGAAATTATTAAAACTGGACGAACTACGATAGAGTCACTGACACATATACCCCAATCGTCAATGAAGCCAGGATCGATGACAAACGCAGACCTGAGAGAAGAATATCCCGGTGACTTTAACCACCAGTATTTTTTATATTCTCTCAACCTTTGAGGAAGCTGTTCAGCTTCCTTATCAGTTAAAAGGGTTGCCCCTGTTATATTAAGTCCAAGTATATTCTTAACATTCTTTTCTACCTTTGTTTCTTTCTCTGTTTTCTTTTTAGGATATTGGAATTTTTCCTTCTTGGGCCTATGCCATTTCTCATAACATTCACAACAGTGAGAGCCTCCCATAAAATGAGGAAACTCGATATACCGACACACACTATTATATTCGCAATATACCGACCCATAGTGCATTCCAGAGTGTTTGCAATTCCAACAACATTCAAAAAGTTTCATTTCTCTGCTTCCTTATCATCCCATATCGCTGATGCTTTATCAAGACTTTGAGAGTATCTGCAATCTTTAGGTATGCTTAACACTTCTGCGAGTTTCTCACAAAAGCACTTGTCACATATATCCATATCGAGAGATACTCCGGAACAATCTTCCCCTATTATACCTTTCCTCTGTATGTAGAGCCTGTTAAATGGTCTATGGATTATCTCCGCACCACATATGTCACACTTGAAAATTTTCATTGTTTATTCTCCTTATCTTCTATTTCAATAGAGGTATCTGAGTGATTTGTATTCTCTTGTTCCTTTTTGCATCTATTGCTCTTTATCTCCTTCTTTAGATATTGGAATTTTTCTCTCTTGAACATATGCCATCTCTCATAACACTCACACTTCCGAGAACCACCCATGAAACGAGGAAAGTCAATATACTGATATGACTCGTCACAGAACACCATCCCGGGATAAATTATAGAGTGTTTACAATTACTGCAACATTAAAAAAGTTTCATTCCTCTATTTCCTTTTCTTATACCGGACTTCTATCAAAACTGGGGCAGGTAGATTCGAACTACCACTGTCAGAGTCAAAGTCTGATGTGCTGCCGTTACACCATGCCCCAATAATAATCAATATCCGCAGGCGGATTCGAACCGTCGACCCTCAAATTAAAAGTTTGATGCTCTACCATCTGAGCTACGCGGACATATAAAAAAATCGGCAAAGCAATACCTTATTCCCACTAAAAAATATTTCAGAGGGTTTCTGTACCGGGGACGCGTCTTTTCTCCACCGCTACTCTTCCTTACTTTACCAAATGACCCCGGTGGGACTCGAACCCAACATTGCCGGCGTGAAGGGCCGGCCTCCTATCCTATTAGAGGACAGGGCCAAAAAATGCCTGTTTACTTTCGTATTTAATTTTAACTCCTCTTATGACAAAGCCACATATCGCACGCCTCCAGACGGGCTAGGAAGAAATATTATTAAACGCAGAAGGGATAAAGTGAAACTGCTTACATACATTTTTAATTTTAGTTTAATAATATTCTAGATATTTGGTTGCGCCGGTGGTAGTTGAACAGGCAAATCCATCCCTAGGAGCGGCTCTCTTTTAAGGCTGATGCACTTTCCAATTTAACTTATACTATATCATTATCAGTAGGATGAGTACCAACTTCAAGACCAACATAAAATTCTTGATTGTTTTTAGAATAATGAAACTTCTCTGCCATATTTCCAAAAATATCAAAGAAATTCTTAGCGAACTGATATGATCTTTTGTCCTCTTCCATATCTTCTATGGTAGCCATATGCTCATCAATCTCTTTTAGCTTATCGCTAATATCGTTATTCATCTTAGTAATAAGATCGATCTGCTCTCTCATTTTCTTGATTTCATCATCCATTATTTCGATCTTGCCCTGTATGATTTCAGCCAGATGACAAAAATCTCTATAATTTAGATAAACAATTTTCTCCCATTTGAGAAAACCACCTTCATTAAGAGCCTGATAAACATCACTATTACGAGAGAATGAATTAAGAAAAGTATAATCATTCTCACCTTTTCTAATAAAAAACTCTGCGTACTGACTCATTTCCTTTTACTCCTTTTACGCTATGACCCCAGCAAGATTTGAACTTGCGTTTTACGGCTGAGAACCGCACTTCCTAAGCCACTAGAAGATAGGGCCGTGATAATCAGGAATTACTTCGTATTATCATTACGGAGACTTCTGGATTTTCTTTTCGATATGATACTATTTCTTCATCAGAAATCTCTTTCCAAAAGAAAGTATCATTTTTATTATCAAAATGATATTCGTCCATTAATGTTTTAATGAAATCATCAATTTGATCATTTTGTGTATCTTCATGCAGGCTAATTATACCTTCATGAGTATCCCTTAAAATTCCTTTTTCATCAAAATGATGTATTAAATACAAAATATTTTTCATTTTTAATCTCCAAGCGGGTAGAGAGAATTGAACTCTCATCTTCGGTTTGGAAAACCGAGGCTCTACCATTAAGCGATACCCGCACAAAGCGGTTTTTCAGGCTAACCGCAAACCCGTACCAAAAAAAGAAAGAAAGGGAATGAATCTATTGTTAAGATAGATTTTAAAGTTAAGAAAAAAGGTTTTTTTCCTTTTCTATAAATATTATATCATTTTTTTTATAAAAAATCAAATTGTCTGTTTGAGAGAACGGATTTTTCTTTCTATCTTTTTAAGAATTTTCTGATTAGCGGTACCTCTTGATGCTAGAAGTCTATACCTGTTTTCATATTTTAAAATAAGATATTCTGCGGACATTCCTTTTACTCCTTTGTAAAAAATAAGCAAGCCTATGTTCATTTAGTTCCAAACATAGGCATATAAAGAGAGGAAAGACAAGACGCCAAAAAACTGTTTAGCAAACAATCATCCTATTATACTATCGAACTGCTGTTATGCGTCTTTAATTAAAATATGGTGAGAAAGGGGAAAGACAAGACACCTTTTCGTCAACTGTTATTATTTTCTAAAAAAAAATCTTTTTTGCTGAAAGTGTCTTTATTTTCTATAAATATTATATCATTTTTTTTATTTTTTTGCAAATTGTATCTACCAGATCATGCCCAAATCACTGTATAGCGATCGGCACAAACTGTATTATACATAACGGTAATGGGGTCAAGCTTGGGTTTTTCTTCTGAATTGATAGTGAAAGTGCTATCACAAATGGATTTAAATAAAGAAGGGGAATACCCACTACAGATAACGCAATCTATATCACCATATGTTGCTTGAAAAATTCCATCTGAATAACGACCAGATACGTTCCAATAGACGAGAGTGGGCATTTCATATCCATTCAGTTCAAATTTTTCTTTTATGCTTTGCATTAAAGAGCCAGAGCGCGATCCAGTAGCTCTGTCAAATTGCATATCAGAAATAATATACAATTTTGAAGGCATATCCTTTGGATCTAGATTTTCATTAAGTGCGGCATTAAGAATAAGATCAAAAGCGGCTTCGATATTCGTACTACCAGCATTTATACAATCAATCCCTCTTATCTTTTGTGCAAGAGTTCCATCTCCAAAAGATTTCAGTTGAGGAATACTTGCAAAAGTTATAAACTTACCATGGTAAGGACCATGACATTTATCAGCACAATATAATCCAAGAGAAAGCGCCACGTCATAGGGAGTACCCCACATTGATGCAGAGGTATCTACCATGCAAATAGCAGTATCCTCGGTATCGCCAAAATAATTAGGCAAATTTTTCCACATTATATCTGCAACTGCTGCATTTAATTCATCAGATTGAGCTTTTTTGACTATATCTTTTGGATAAATCGCATTTGCATTTATTGCAGCATCTTTTTCAAGGAAAGATTTATACCTATCTTTGTCATGACGATAAAAAGCATGTGCATACTTTAAACTAGCTATGCTAGGAACATTATCATACTTAATTTTATCCCACTGCTTATCTGACATCTTCTTTTCAACAACATCAAGGATAGCCCTTAATTTGGAAAGATCTCTTCTATACTGCGGAATGGATATATTCCAATATTTACACAGCATACGGGCATATCTGCGGGTTTGAGCAGAGGAGGTATTGATAGAGGGAAGCCACTTCGCCAAAAGCGAAATCTGGTCATATTGTCCCGATATATAATGAGATAAATCAGAACGAAATCTTGCATGAAGAGATTTTGCTACCATCTCTCCTAATTGGGTATCCAGAAGACAGAGATAGTCATCATATCTTCCAAATTCTGGAATCACAATAAGATTTCTAATAACATAGTTAGGTTTCTTTTCCGCCAGACTAGTCAGTATTATTCTAAAAGGTCTTCTTATTCCTTGACCACCACGAACATCTCTCATATAGAATAAAATATGCATGGCGATATAGGGATCCTCATTAAAAGCGTCCCAAAATACTGACAAAATGGCGTCTTCACTTGAATCCTGCATAGCGCCGAGTCGCCCAAAGGCGTCAAGACACGCATTCAAAGTCGAAGAGTAAGCAGCTGCGCCATTCTCCGTAGTTGTTAAATTATTTATCTCTTTCATACCTTTCCATAAATCACTCATATCAATTCTCCTTTTTCTCTACTTACTATAAAAATTATATCATATTTTTTAAAAAAAGTCAAATTTTTTCCCACTCGGGAAGATCAATATTGTTTTCAGCAAACCACTTTTGTAAAACAACTCTTTCGCTACATGGATTAGAAGGAACCTCATAAACTAACAAGACAATTACAGGTTCTTCCTCGAACCCTTCCTTCTTCTGGATTCGCAAAGCCAAATCCTCGCTTCTTTTAATTATATCATTAAAATCTAATGAATGTAATTGAATACTATAACTCGTTAAAAAGTCGCAAGTTCCATGCCCTTTTTCTGCACAATGTTCTGGTCCTGAACAGGCACCTTCACAAAGAGGTCCTGGGACAAGCGGTTCTGCCCGCAATCCGCAATATACCCCATTCTTATCTTTATAAACATAAGATAATCCTTGACCCTGATGAAACCAAGCAGGATCACTATGACAAGTACTTAGGGGTATAATATTTTTAGTAAAGAATCTTAATTTATAAAAATATGAAATATAAAACTTCATAGCATCTCCCATGGAAAAGAAGAAAAGAGGATTAATCTTTTCTTCTTTTTATATAAAATCAATGAGTAAAAAAACTTAATAAAAATTAAGGAAAAACTTATCTCACTGATACTGAAGAAGTTTTTATCTATGTTTAGGGTTCATCACATTAGACGGCCAGCCTGAACAAACAGGTTCCCCCGAAGCCGTCCTTGAAGGCAACGATAGGATTTGAACCTATGCATGCCGGTTTTGCAGACCGGCCTCTTAACCACTTGAGTACGTTGCCAAATAGGGGTATAGATTATTTATTTCTATACCATTTATAATATAAGCGTTTTAACTCTTTATCCGAAGGAATTGGCTCATTCCATTTTTTGAGAGAAGCGATGTGCTCTTCTTTAAACTTTTCAAAAGTCAAGCCAGGATCAATCCAATAATAGTCTTTAATCTCCCATGAGTTCGAAAACTTTTTATATTTTCCATACTGAAGAGTTGTCTCATCATCCGCCGGAGTCTGTCTGATTCTCCTATTGAAATAGCGTTTCATAAACTTATTCGAAGTATCTCCAGATCCTGGGGTTTTCTTAAAAGAGCGGCTCATAATGAATCTCCTATATTATTTATTTAACATAAATTCCCGGGACATAGAACTCTACAATAATAACAAGCGTAAGCAAAAGAACTCCCATTATGAGTATTCCAAAACCAGTCATTAGATTTTCTCTAAAACGATTTCTATATCCGTGTTTCTTTTTGCTTTTTTCCTCTGCTCTATTTTCCATTTTTGTCCGCCTTTTTATGTTCGAAGTTTTTCTGCAAAAGACGGCGACATAGTTAATATTGTAGAAACAAGAATTTCATCCGGGGCTCCGCACTCATTAGGACAATATACTAAAATATCTTCAACAAGGATACTTTTTTCTCTACCTTGTTTTTCTCTATGACAAGTTATTTTATAATCCCTATCTCTTCCGCACTCTGGGCAAGGGGATGGGGTATGAGTAGATAAAAAGTCAGTTATTGTATTGAGCCAAGATGTAACAATCATTTTTTATCTCCTTTATCAAAATCCAAAAGAAGAAATGAATTTTGAAATCATTTCATCTTCATCTTTGGAAATATCTGGAGCCACCTGCTTTTCAGGCTCAGGAAAAGCTGGGAAAGCCAGAGGTGTGGCCGGTGCCGATGCAGGGGTTGCACCATCCGCCACAAAAGGAACTTTGGGGCAGGTTATCGAGAGCGCCACCTGTACAGGAACACCCTCTTCATCAAGATTGAGATATAATTTTCCATCTTTTTCTCCCGCATAAGCGGTTCCAAAGACTTCTCTTATTGTTTCAAAAACAAACTTTTTTGCTATATTTCCTTTCATTAGAAAACTCCCTCTTCTTCATTATTTTCTTCTTCTTCTTCTTCTTCTTGGGCAGCTCTTTCATCAGATGCTAAAGAACCATAACCCTCTTCTAGACAGTCATCACAAACGAAAGATTCGCCACTGGTAATATCATTTACTCCACAATGCAAACATTTTACCGGAGGATGCATATCAATCATTGTTGTCAGAGAAGTTAGATCAAGCCAATGAACGCTATTCCAATCACATGCAGTAATTTGAGCATTTAAAAAAGCTCCCGGTGATAAATAACAATATCTTGGAATATAACTATGTGAAAAGATTAAATCATTATAAGCCAAAAAAGTTTTTCTTATATTCATTCCACATAATTCATATAAATCTTTTAATCTATGGCCTATATAATAATATCGTAGTGTTAAATTAGCTATTGTATCATCGTTAAAAGCAAAAGTTTTAATATTCTGATCTGTCCAAGGCGTGGATATATAATTAAAAAGATTACAAAAAACATTCTGAACTATACCTAAAAGTTCTGGATTATCAAACGGATAGCTTCTTCCAGCAAAGAGTATACTATAATCATTTGATAAAAACATCAAGGTACGCCACTTCTTAGAGTTCCACGGTAGCCAATCAGGAAATCTAGGGAGAAGCTTATCTTCATCTGCTTTAATATAAGCAACAAAGGTACTTTCATTAGTCATATATTCCAGATTTCCACTTCTATAATCACCATTTAGGGCATGGCAACTCCGCCAATTTTCCGCATTTTCACTAATTGATAAAAAATCTAGGGGATGTACAGAAAAACACAAAGTTCCAGTCATCTTCTGCTTCTGGATATATGTACTAGCCAGATCTTGATATTCTCTAATTGTCTTGTGCATTTTTGTCGTATCAAAATTTTTTGCAAATAGATTCAAAGTTTTTAATACTTTTGCACCTTTATTAACAGGTATAGTATAAGTATCAAAATTATTTGATTCTTTAAGAGTTGTTAAATCATCAAAGCAAGCTGGCTTAATAATTAAATCAGTGTCTGTTGTAAAACGATTTTCAAAAAATTCTTCCGTAGAAACTTGAGAGAAAAAACGCAATATATCAGGATCTTTAATGGTATCACGAAATTCTGAGTAAATCTCTGCTTTTCTTTCATCTGGAAGAGTTACAACTACGGGGTACGGATATTCATAAATGGGGCCATTAAATTTTCTTAAAAAAGATTGCTTCTTCTTAAACCAAGTATTTATTAATTCATCTACTTTGGGTTTTGTTATAAATTGCTCAAAAACTCCTAATACCTGTTGTTTAATAAGTTGAATATCTATATCCATCGTTAAGATCATCTCCTATTAATGATAAACACTGGTCACATAATATTGATACTTCATCATCATCATCATCTACGGGACCTCCATAATAAACATTAGCATGCTTATCAGCAAGAGGTGTGCCGCATAAATCACATGTGCGGCTTCCATTTACAAAATTGTAAGAATATGCTGTCGATGTTGAAGTACCTTCATATTTAAAGAAGTTAGCATTATCTACATCTTTTAACATCTTTAAGATTTTTTGATAAGTCATCAAAAAACAACCTACATAAAGTCTTTCAGAGGCGGTATGCTCATCAACATATCCAATGCTTAAATTAACTGCACTTATACCCCAGCCTGGAGCGAGAAAAGAGATGTCTGTAAAAGTTCCTCTTTCTGTCTTAAAACCAAATTTCTCAACATATTCACGAAATTTTTTATTAGTATCATTATAAAATACACAATCTTTTGCCCCTCTACGGTCAACCTCAATTATATATTTAAATTTATCCTTAACTTTTTCAGCCAATTTCTGTGTGGCCATTCTTGCTCCATTGCCGCCAATTTCTTCATCACAACAGAACAAAAACGATGGGAGAGGTCTTATTTCTTGAAACATTTTGAGACAAACCATAACTCCGGCTCTATCATCAAATCCTGCACCACCGGGCGCCCACATGACATTACTATCTTTATCATAAAAGATTTCCTTCGGAGGATATGTAAAAACAGTATCCAGATGGCAAACTATTAGAATAGGAATATCTCCTTCGGCGTATAAAAAATCTTTATCATTAATAACTTCTTTAAATCCCATTTCTTTTAATCCACAAATACTATGGAGCCAAGTTTTTAAAGGAATATCAGTTATTTGAAGAATACTCTTTAAAAGGTTAAAATCTTCTTCATTCATCAATAGCTTGTTCGTCAATTTTTCCTCCCGATGCATAAAACGCATCTCTCATTGCTTTACATAATTCAATAGCTTTATCACACAAATGGCAAGGCATACTATTCGGATCCATGCATCTTTGTTTACATCTCAAACGACTTTTTCCAAAATCCTCTGGTACTATTCTATTATCAACATGAATATTTAATCCTTCAATAACCAGTGCCAGATTTCCAGGCCAAGCGCCTTCTTTATATATTTTTAGGCTTGCCGCAGCCGGCCCAAGAGGTCCAGAAGAGAAATCAAAAGTTGTTATTATCCCTTCATATAACGGGGCGTCCTCGGGTCTAATCCATGCATTATGTAAACCATCTGAAAACGCACTTTTTTCAATGTAATTTGGACAAAATCTAATGTCAATATCATTCTCGTCTATAAATTCTCTCACTTTTGGAAGGTCAAAAAACAAGGGGGCTCCTATAACAATAGCACTTATATTCAGTTCAAGAACGCTATTAAGCTCGTACCAAGTTTTAATTGGAGTTTTAAAATAATACTTTACATCATGATTAACACATTCATTGATCAATTCCATATTCTTGGCGGAATCAAATTCAACTATCGCATTGAGCTCCTGAAGATCTCGATATGGAACATCAATAAGTTGCGCATATTTTGGAATACTTATGATAATCTTTGCATCTGGATAGTCATGCTTGATATCATAAGCGGCCTCCCAACTCTTTAACTCCACCTTAATTTCATCAACTTGTGACAAAATTCTAGGCGGCTGTAGAACATTAACGCAATATTTCATTAAACTATCAACACCCCTTGTCTAAAAGTTTTTCTTCTTATTTATATTATAACAAAAATTTTTTCAAAAATCAAAAAGGGCGGCATTTCTGTCGCCCTATGAGAGAGGGATTATCTATTAGTCAGCCTGAACAGTGCGGTAGACCTTGATGCGTCTCTTGTCGATGGTCGCGTCTTCCTTTTCAACCTTGCCGGCATCAATCAGCTTGGAGAGTCTTGCGGCAACCTTAGCTGCGGTAACAGTCTCATCATTGATTGCAGCTACGATATCTGCGATGGACATATAGTCAGGGCCAACTGCCTTTGCGACAACATCAAGCAGGGGATCATTTGCTCTCTTTGCCTGTGCACGTGCTCTTTCCTTGTCAGCCCTCTTGTCAAGAAGAGCGATCTCGGCATTGCAGAACTTTACGACATCGGCATTGTCAGCGAGCAGATCAGCGATAGTGGAAAACATAACTTTCTTTGTGATTTTTGTGGTGTTAGACATGGTGTTTCTCCTTTAATTTTTATTTTTTTTATTTTTTCTTTCTGAATATATTATATAATATTTTTTTATTTTTTTCAACTGCAACTACATTCGGCCATTGTTTTTTTGGATTCTTCGATAATTGGATCGAGAATAGAACTAGAGAAAGTGCCACGTAAGAAGTCCATATCGTCAGCGTTTATTTTTGAATAGTCTTGATCTTTAAGGAAAATATAATAACCTGTACTATTGCCAAGAGTTCGTTCTACTTTTAATGATCCCAGATTATATTTCTTATTAATTGTATCATTTTCGAGATTTATTGTTGTATGACAATCAATGAGACCTTCATCTACTGTAGCATATGTATACTCAATCATAGTGCTTGGAACGTATCCATACTCGGCTACGTTTTCTTCTGCTTTTTCTTTTGAAGTCGCAAAAATACAAACTTCGGTGGCATCATCTGTATTAATATATTCGCCCGAATAATCGTCCCAAGTTTCATCATACTCATCATCATCATCTTCATCAGTTGGGTGACAATCCTGACAGTTTACATTACGAGTTCTTGAATCGTATCCATCAACGTCCCACGGTTCGCCGCAAGACATACAGTTCAAAACGCCACTATAATTGAAACCAAAACCATTTTTGCAAAATTCGTAAAAATCCTCTGACATATATCCATAATGAGTAGTAGTGCCAAAATCATTATACATATAGTTAGTACGAAATTCATTAATATATGGGCTGTCCAAAGTTGCAACCTCTTCTGGAAGAGCACAATCATTATAGGCAGGACAGTTATTATACAACTCTTTCAACCAAGCCAGACATTCTTTTGTAAGAGTCTCATTTGCATAAGGATATCCTTTTACGGATACAACAGCTCCTCTGGTGACTATGAACAGGCAACGCCATTTCTTAGAGTTCCAACGAGCTTTACCCCTTTCCATTTCAGTGTTTTCTGACTTCAAATATCCCACAACAACGCTTGCAGAGTTCATCATTTCAACTGTGCCACAACGATATTCTCCTTCGTCTTTCCAACTCATGCAAGAAGACCAGTTAGCTTCGTTATCACTCATTGTCATATAGTCAAGAGGGTGAATTGAAAGACAAAGGTCGCCAGAAATACCACTAGTGTTAAATAAACGAGATACTGCTATTCTAAATTCTTCATATTCATCTATCAAAGAGGGGAAGCAATTTCTTACCAGCTTACCGATAACCTTCATTGTTTTTTCGCCTTTTGTGATTTTGATTGATTCGGTGTCTGAATAAGGAATATAACAGACATTAGACTTAAATTCATTCTGTGACCAATCTATCTTTTGATCAAGAATACCCGATGCATCAAGAATTGTATTCCTCAGCAGGCTTGTAACATACCAAGAGGTTTCTTCAAAGTCAGAGCATCTTTTTGCAAACTGATTATTATCAGACAGCCAATGAATTAAAGATGTTTCTTCTTTTTGGGCGGCACTAAGCCAATACCAATCATGGTATGATTGAGAATAAACGCTACTCAATCTTCTTATGTGATTTAAAAAATTTTGAATAGTCTGATTACGATAAAACTCTTCTTCTGCAACCTCTTTTACAAAAGGAACAGATATCTTCTTTGAAAGGATAAGGTTATTGCCAAGCAGTTCGAACAGATGTTCTTTTGCTTTATCCCAATAGGAAAGAACTTTCTTACTTTCTCTATCGTAAGGTTCATCAGCCCCACAGTTGTGGCTATTCCAAAGCAGATACTCAAAAATGTTGGTTTTGTCGTTTTCTGTTAAAGCATTGTAAGGAGATGACATAAGAATTCCCTCTTTTTCTTTATTTTCTATATATATTATATTATTTTTTTTTATTTTTTTCAAATGGGCGTTGATAATAGAGAGCAAAAGCCCCATGCATTTCGCAATAGGGCTTTAATATATATAATCAAGTGGATCTTCTTCACAAGGAGGATCGCAGTTATAACAAATAACTCTAGAGCATACACTATCTCCTTCTGCGTCCTCCTCATCTGTCGAAAAACTATCCCCACAAGACATACAATTCAATACTCCACTGTAATTAAATTCACTTAATTTCATGAAATCTTGATTAAAATAACCAAAATGTCTAGTGGTTCCAAAGTCATTATACATATTATCTGTTCGGAATATTGTTGCAAGATCTTCATCTACATCATCGATGAGTTGCGGTTCTTTTCCTTCGATAGGATCAAACCAAGGCGTAGGAACGAGATTCTTGTCATATAGTTTTTTAAGCCATTTCAAACAGGATTTGATAAGAAATTCATTATAGTAGGGATATGGCTTTATAGATACAATGGCGCCATTGGTAACTATGAACAAGCAACGCCACTTTTTAGAATTCCATTCTCCCTGAACAGAAGGAGAGAAACAATGCTCTGGAAACTTAAGCTTCTCAGTTTCTGATTTAAGATATCCAACAACTACACAATCAGAATTCATCATCTCAACTGTACCAGATCTATATTCCCCTATTTTTTTCCAACTCATACAGGTTGACCAGCCAGAGCTATTATCGCTCATAGTCATAAAATCCAAAGGGTGAATAGATAGACACAAATCGCCAGATAGGCCGCTCTGATTCCTAATTTGCGAAACTCTAATACGGAACTGCTCATACTCATCTATTAGGTTTGGGAAAATTGTATGAACAATTTTTCCAAGTGCCTTCATAGTTTTCTCACCTTTTGTAATCTTAATGGTATCGCCATCTGTTCCATATGGAATTAAAATATGATTAAGCAAAAGACGCCAGTTTATTTTATTATTGACTATATTAGTTATATCAAGAATGCTTGATATTAGAATATCATAAACATGAAAAGGGTTTTGATCAGCAGCTTTGCAAGCAGATACAAAAGCCTCTGCATTCTCAATCCACAAGCTGCCTTCAAAATGAGTATTACATGGAAAAAAACTATAATTTTCTTCTTCATAAGTGGACAAGATAACTTTTAGCTTACTTATAAAATTAAATACTATATTATCTTGGAGACATTCTTTAATAGCAAGTTCTTCAATAAAGGGGACAGTTATCTTTTGAGAAAGGATAAAATTATTATCTAATAAAGTATACAACTCTCTTTTATCATGCTCCCAGTATTGAAGAATGCGAGGGAGATTTTCTTTTTTTGGACAGTTGCAACCCGTATTTTGGCTATTCCATCTCAAATAATTATAAATATTATTTCGATCTTCTTCCGTAAGAGCATTATAAATAGAATCCATATAGGCTACCTTTCTTTTTTAAAATAGGGGATACCATTCTCCGCATCGAGGACAAGTTAAATGAGGATAAGGCTCAAGATAAAAGTCATCATCTTCATCAAGAGGGTATCCGCAATCTTTACATCTGGGACGAATATCTTCTATAACAAAATCGTCCTCGTCATCATAATCTTCTCTATCATCTTCATCGCCAAGATAAAGATCATCATAGTCATCAAACATTTTATTTTTGACCTCCACTTACTTTATCCCACAGCTCGATTTCATAAGCCCAATAAAGAACACAATTGGGAATATAATATTCGTCAAAAGCATCTTCAAAGGCTATATCATATGACTTACGTTCATAATCTGTTTCTATTTTAATATCCTTTATAGTCCAACCTCTTTTGAGATAATGTATACCCGGATATTCCTCTATCCAAAAGACGACTCGAGCTCCAGTTTCTTCGATATTTTTCATATCTTCTGGTTTACGCCATACCATATCTATCTTTCTCCTTTTTTCTTTTTTCTATTTATATTATATAAAATTTTTTATTTTTTTTCAACATTAACAAAAAAACACCAGAAAACTGGTGTTTTTATTTTATTCTTTGAAGACACGTACTTCATAAGTGTCAAGATTCAATAGGGATATTGCTTTTGTTTTGGCGGTCCAGCTATCTATGTCTATTTTTGTACCATAGGTACTATATACAAGAATATTTTCAGTCAATTCATTATTAAAGTTAGAATCTTTTATTTTCTGACCAATTATTTGATGAAAATAAGGGGCAGGACTATGCCCATGAAGTATTTTTGTATATGGATCTATTTGATTCACATCTGGTATTTTAAAGATATGATCACGATCCCAAACGAACTGTTCTTCATCATCAGAGATATTGCCGGGATCATAACCAGCGTGGGACATTTCAAAAAGTACCCCAGCGTTATTTATATAAGAAATCCTCAAGGGCAGATATTTAATTTTATCAATCCAACCAAAATCAGCACCATCTTCTTGCCAAGCCGTAAAAGTAGGAAAACATCCATTATGATCCCAGAGGTTCATATCTTCATTATAGAGTCTTCCAGTCGATTTGAATGTTTCAAGAGCATTCTGCATCATAAGTTCATGATTGCCCTTGAGATAGACAAACCTCGGATCCGCCATTATTTCCTTCATTATTCTAAATCCATCTGGACCTCTATCTATGGCATCCCCCAAGAAATAAACTTTATCATCGGGCAGTAAAAAATCTTTTATATCGTCCCATAAAATGCCATTACCATGTATATCTGAAAAAGCATAAACACTCATTCGTTCTCCTCCTTCTTTCCATAATAGATATGATAATTCATAGTTAAAAGAACACCAATTTCATCAAGACTCCAAGGTTTAAGATCTACAGCGGAATCTACCCCCGCATGAAACATAAAGGGATATTTGTCTTTATCAAGAAAAACTTCGTCCTGATGAGTATGACCATGAATATTCAAAGTCATTTGATAAAGACTTTCTTTCGAAACATTACTAGTGAGAGTGGGATAATGGCTGAAATAGTAATGAAATTTATTGTATTTCAAAACAAGAGCATGACCTGCTTCAACTATATTTTGAGGGAGGGTTTGGTAAAGAGCCTTCCGAGTATCGGTGTCATGATTACCATAAACGATATGAAGATTATTACATTTAATCCGCTTTAAACATTCAAGACCTTTATCATTATCCCCGAGCATTAAATCGCCAAGAATATACAGATCATCGTGATACATAACAACGCTATTAACAGCATTGATAATTGCTTCATTCATATCTTCGACAGTTTCAAAGCCACGTTTCTTATAAACAAATTCTTTATTGTGATTAAAATGAAAATCAGATGTAACGAAAATCAATCTAAAACCTCCTCTCCTCCTGCATAAATATAGGGATCATCTTCTGGATGCTCAAGGGTACAAAACATTTTATCAAGAACCTCTTCAGGTATCAGAGCTAATCCTTTTCTCTTTTCATTTCTGGCGATACATTCTCCAAAAGTAGTGTTCATAAACAAGTATTTAATCTCTGTATCAGGAGTTTTATGAACAGCATTGATAAGTTTCCGACGACTTGCCCAGTTCAACTGAGTGGCGTCCGCATATACGTTATTATTGAGAAGAATTGCCTTATCAATCTGTCTTACATATTCTCTAAAGACAGCCGGCTCATGTGAAAAATAAGCTTCGCCCTCTTTTAGCATTGAAAGGCGAATGTTATCTCTGGATATAACAACACCGCCGTTCTCTTTTGCCCGTTTATTTGCTTCATAAGATTTTCCAGACCCGGGAATACCTACCATTATCCAAAGATTAGCCATTTGAAACTCCTTTTTTCCTATTTTTCTATATATATTATATCAAAAAAAATAAAAAATATCAAGTAGTCTATAACTACTTGATATTTAAATCACGAAAATTCTTCTAATATCTCGCGATGCTCTTTAAAATCGGGAGTTTCTTTATCAGTAACCCAAACTTTTTTACATTTGTCTGGATCATACTCTTTTGAAATAAAAGTGCCGCGCAGGTATCTTGAAGGGATACTATCGAACTGAACATTATATTTATCTATTAAAATAGACTTTAATTGTTTGATGTTTTTATTCATCAGCTCTGACGATGGCATAACCAACTGCGCCACAGATAAAATAGCATTGCGGATAGCATCATTTTGACGCCAGATGAAATAATTAGAGATCTCATCTTTTGGAATATTAAATACCCTTGCATCAAAACAAGCCATCTTCTTTATTTTCTCGCCAAGGAAAATAGTAATTGTCGAGTTTGGATTCTCTGCTTTTGCCTTTTCGTATTCCTCATTCAGGTGTTTATTGAAAAACCAAGTGGCTTTTGAGGCCGCTATACTAGCAAGCTTCTGTATCCGGTAGTCAAACCAAGGTTGAGTTTCGATTTTTTCATAGTCGCACAGGAACAGAGAAATTTCGTCACTTTGCACAAAACCATATTGGCAACCTGAAATATCTTTACACAGATCTTCACAAGTGGCGGTCATAGCTTCTATAAAATTTTTATCAAAAGGTTTATTGAACCCTTTGGTAAAAGTATGAAAAGCATTACCATCTATACGAATAATAACAGGAGTTTTTATAGCAAGCATACCATTGGATACTTGCTCATATCTTTTCATTCTATCTCCTAATTCATCTTTCATTGGCATAATTATATCTCCTCGTAACCTATATTATATAATGTAAAAAAGAACGGACCTGTTTCTGCCCACCGGTAGAGGCGATGTTCCTCATCATACCTTTTCCAAAAATTCCAAACTTCATTTATATCCATAATATCATAATAAAATTGCTGAACATGAGGAAATTCTATTCTATCTGCATGAAAATGTCCAAAAAGCCAGAGTTTCCATTTTATATTTTTAGATAATTTATACAAAAAATCTTCAGTTGAATTGTCAATTAATGAACGATCCAAACCTTGCAAAAACAAATCTCGTGGCATGAAATATCTGGGACAGGTATGGGTTAGAACAAAGTCATAGCTGCCGTCCGCCAGTAGCCTATAGCATTCATCAAATTCTTTCTGAGAGAGCTGCTCATCAGCAAACCACTGGCCGCGATTATTAGTAAGCCTATACCATTTATCAACGCTATAGGCGCCGCCTATTACAGCAGTTTTATAGAATCCGCCACGGTTCTTTGGTATATAATAAATACCAAAATCCTTAAAGTAACGAATGTTAGGCCATTTCTTCTGAACATAAACCTTTCCTTGTACTTCTGGATCATACACAAGTTTCATTCCTTTTACATTCTGTGGGCGAGCTTCATGATTACCTCTGACACAATAGAAAGTAATATTAGGGGCAATACTTGTTATATAATCCTTAACTTGATCGTCACGTTCATCGAGCATATAATTTATGCCGGCATCGCCAAGTATAATAACAGCAATATCAGATTTATCAACGGGGAAATTAGTAAACCGATCAAAAATACGATGGCAATCACCAGTGATATAAAAAGTTTTCACCTGTAAAACCTCTTTCTCTATTTTTTCTACAATAATTATACAATATTTTTTCAGAAAAATCAAAAAAGCCTCGATTGAGGCTTTTTATATATTAAATTTCACTCAGAGTATCGGCATCATAATCATCTGCTTTTACTTCATTTATAGCGATACCAGACAGTACCTTGAAGTAGAAGTTCTTATGTTTGTATGCGGTGAAGGTAGGACGATTTATGACACGAGCCACAACGCCTTCACGAATATGAGTTTTACCAACGGGATCAGGCCCATCGTAATACTGCTCACAAGCATCTTTGACCATTTCGCCGGGAGTTCTGGTGTCTGTTTCAGATGCAGCTTCAGGAATTATAAAATCAGCAAAGACAGGAACAGTTTTTACCCCCATCTGTTCGCAGCGATACCGCATAAAATCAGGGGTATATTCAACCATATCGCCATCTTCGTTGGTCATAGTCATACGATATACATAGATATCGTGCTGCGGAACTGCTTCGGGAATTGAGAATTGACCCATATCATCGAACCCATATTTCATTACAAAGCCTTTAGCATTGCAACCATATGAAAATTCGGTCATTTCGCCATACTGTTTGATAAACTCTTTATCATTGGTTTTCTTGTTAGGAACTGAAGGCATTATAGGTCTACCATCATTGGTGAAACCAACTATTTCATAATAGACCTCTTCACCTTTATGGAGTTTACCTTTGAACAGATCCTCCGCATCTTTACGAAACTCATTAGTACCATAGTATCCGCCGTCTTCAAAAGTTTTCAGAACGGTTCTACGAGTGCCAGAAACATACCCATACTCATATACGGGAGTGCCTTTCTTGTGGAAAATTTTCTGCCACAGAGTTTTCTTTTCTTTCTGAAATACAGGAAGATAGCCAGTACGACCAGAAGTTCCATGCATTTTCAGAGTTATTTCTATGTGATCGCCATATCTTATCTCGCCGAGGTTATAGGCGAGCTGTTCAGTTTCGGCGTGTTCAACAAAAAGAGGAGAATAATCAAACGCAGATTTGGTAGTTTTGCCTACTTTGCCGGTACGAGGAGTACGTGCATTAGTACAAGGTATATATTTGCAGCATATCTCGTGATCGCCAACTCGATCTATGGTCTGTCCTACGGACCAGCCATCGACGCCAAGGTAATCAAGGGAGTGAAGCGGCATAAAGAGTCCTTCAGACTTTTCACCACGGAGTCTCAGAGCACAAATATTTCTCTTGGCGGGATCCAGATAGCCACCGACATTGTTGCCGTTTTCATCTTTCTTCCGAACCAGATTATTAACCGCACAATATTCCTCTGACAACTGAAGGTCAATAGGGAAGTATATGCCAATGTCGCCAACTTTGGCAGCAAGGTCAACGATAACAGAGTTGCCAAAGATAGTCGCTATCTGAAGGCGATCTGCATTAGGGTGTTTACGAAGTTCATTTATCTGAACTATATAGCCAACATGAGTTGCCATAGGAACTCTCCTTTCAGTTATTTTCATCATTATATCCGCAGGCTGCGCCGGATATAAAATACTCTATCATTTCGGGGGTAAGTATACACAGATCTCCTGCTTGACCGATCTCATAGATATGAACATCTTCAATCAGAGCATAATAATGCCTCACCTGATCCATTGCGGCAGTAAAATTTTCCGCATAAATCAGAACAGATTCAGTTTCCTTTACCCACGGATCTTCTACATCATTCCAATAAGTGACAGTCGCCACATAAGGTACATTATTATTCATTTTTTATCCCCTTTTCTTATTTTCTATATATATTATATCACAAAAAATCAAAAAAGTCAATCAAATATTACACAGTCACGAATAATTCTTGAACAATGTAAAGGATCTATTTTTTGATACTCGTTCCAATTTATAAACCCAGATCCATCAATGGCGCCCGTTATGTCATAGGTCATATCTGCCCGCCGCCAAGCAAAATGATTTTCAAGAATATTATACACAATCTCTCCATCTGGAAATCGCTCTGACAGGAGCGAGGCAAACCAGTAACAGTTGCCTCTAGTAAAACAATCTATTACTGGTTGCCCGAAAGATGAGAAATGGTTGATAAAGGAAATTACTTGATTATGCATCTGGTCAGAATTGTCTGCTTTACATTTCTGTACAGTCCGTGATCCTTGACAGTACCACGAACATGACATTTTGTGCCAACAGGAATAGTCTTGGAAGTAGTATTCCAAATATAAACATTGCCGGCTTCATCTTCAAAAGTGTGCAGAGTGGAAGTGCCATACCTGCCATCAATATCAGTGGTATGAGTGACTTCGCCATCGAACTCAATGCGGTCGCCCACATTACCCTGATGCTCAGAAGCAGAGGGATCATAGATGAGGGAGTCAATTACCTTGGCGACCGCATTATCGTCATAGAGTTTACCATCTTCGCCGCCGACCTGATCCCAGTCAAGTCTGATCGGCACGAGAGCCGCAGGAACATCTTCCGGCATTTCATACTCGGAAGGCAGATACCAGTGGAACCATTTATTGAATCGGCAAGGAGACTGGCGGAACCATTCAAGATATTCAAAGCCAGTGTCCTTGAAAATCGTGATATAACCCTTTTCAAAACCGAGAACTTCTTTCTGGGTTCTGAAATACTTATCTTTGGTCACGATCATATCGGGGTACATCTTCTGAAGTTCCGCAGAAGTATACCATCTTACAACCTTTTCTACATTTGTCTTGGGGTTTCTGACTTTGATATACAGATTGAAGTTATCGGCACGATAAGGATCGCCAAGCTTTTCCCAAGCCTGATATGTCTTTGCTACATTACCATTCGTGTTATAAACTGTTCCCATCTTTATTTTCTCTTCCTTCCTTCATTTTCTATATATATTATATAATAAAAATTTAAAAAAATCAATAAGACTATATTTGCGCCTAAAAGAAAAATATGTTATAATATAATTAGAAAAAGAAAAGAGGATCTTTAAATGGAAAAAATACGCGTTTTTTATCTTTCAATTTTTGCGGGTTTGTTAATCGGTATGGCCGGGTTTGTGAACCTGTCCGTTGGTGGCGGAATCGCTGGGGCCGCATTATTCTCCTTTGGCTTATTCTGCATAGTTAATTTTAAACTATTTTTGTTCACAGGCAAAGCAGGATATGTAGTAACAGGCGAGTGCAAAATAACAACTTTACTTTTAACACTTTTGGGAAACTTCCTAGGATGCGGTGTTATCGGCAGCTTAACAAGATATTTGCCAAGTGGCAAAGCGATCATGGAGGCGGCACACTCGGCAATATGTCATAGTAATGTATTAGAGGCGATAATAGCCGGTGTATTGTGCGGAATATTGATGTCGATCGCTGTAGAGGGGTTCCGCCAAACTAAAAATCCTTTATTTGTGATTGGCGCCGTCATGGTCTTCATCTTGTGCGGGTTCCAGCACTCGATCGCCCAATTTTATTATATATGGGCGGGAGCGTCCGAATGGGCAGATTTAATTACAATCGGACCGATTATCTTTGGTAATTTTATAGGCTGTATGGGAGCTATGTGTTTAATAAAAATATCGGAGTTTTAACTCCGATATTTTTATTTTAATCTATATATTTAACTTTCAACTTACTATAAAATGGCTTACTTTCATCTGGACATATTCTGATATGCGATTTTTGGCACTTTTCGACGATTAACTCGGACGTCGGAACATACGGGTACGGTTGATTCTCTTCGGGATCATCGTTGTAATTAGAGAAGACATAGTAATCGCCAAGAGTAGCGAGATTCTCTATAATAACCTTATGTGGCCCTGTACAAACATACCCAAAATCGTGCATACCATAGTTAAGAGCAGAAATAAGACACGGAATAGTTAAATTATCTCTAGGCCAGAACCATTCGCAATCCTTGATATAGATATCGCCATTCCAGAAGGCGCCATAATCATATCTTAATACGATAAAGCTTGTATCATAGATCTTACACCCCTCAATAAGGCAAGATCCCCAGCCAGTAAACTTAATACCTTGCCAGCCAATAGTCGTTTTATAAATGTAGAAGTTTGTAATTCCGTTATGAGCATCAAAGCGATCGAGAATACAATTATTTACAACCACTGTATTACAATAATTTGTGGCGATTGGCCCCCATGTAACTTGGCTAATCTCTTTACCAAAGTTTGTTTGAGTAATACCATCAAGACGAATATTGACTGCCTCATTAATTTGAATTTCATAGGTTCCCATTGGATTACCAGATCTTTCGCCTGGCCTAGCACCTTCATAATAGAATTTTCTAGCCTGTATCTTCGAATCGACAAAGGCAACATCTTTGCAGCCCGCAATAGTAATGAAACTTTCATAGGGGGCGCCAGACAATCCTTCATTAATCACTCTATGCTCTATATTACTAATAGTGACATTAGACCTAAAGATCTTGATGCCTCTTTGGTAATACTTATACATAGATGGGCCTTGATTTGCGATTGTAATAAAGGTTCCACCGTAGAGAAATAAATGATATTTTTCCCCTTCATGAACTATGACGTCATCAACTCTATAAATAGTAGGCATAATCGTCTGCTCAATGCACCCATCTTTGTCAGTCGTGACTGTGACCATAGCAGGGGCGCCAGGAGTAGCACATTCACCGAATCTCTTAAAATGAAGTTGAGAATGATCTTTGATTACAAGAGTGGCGTTTTTATAGGGGGTTTTATATCCTTTACAGATTTCCCCTTTAAAATATCTTGTTTCGCCATCATATTCACCAATAGAGGCGTGAACCGCAAAGACGGGGGTTCGAGGCGCTTGCGCCACTTCCTCAGTAGTATCATCAATAATAAAAGTACAGCCTTTCCAATAGCAGCTAGTCTTAATATCAGCCACTCGTGGTTTTGCGATTAAATATGTGGCGCAGGGCTTACCTATGACATATAATCCATGTGCATTGGCATATTCATGAGTCGCACGAATCGCATCTGTATCATCACATCTCCCATCACCAACTGCGCCATGTTCCTCGTAAGTTGTATGGGGGTATTTTATTAAATCTTCATAGTTATATTGTGTATGGATAACCATTGCCTTAAAGCCTCCTTCTGCTCGAGTGTTTTTGGCGCGGGAAAGCCGTCGGACGCCATCTCTATACTAACATAAATACATTTCAATATATGTTTAAGATAGCTATAACAACTATCAGGTTTTTGACTTAACATCTACCCCTCGAGGGCAGAACAAATCAAAACCGCACTACGCTTAGGATCAGGCAAGGCCGCCATAATATCCCCCGCTGTATTGATCCAAACATAATCGGCGTCTATTTTAATTAGGGGATTCTCTCTTGTTTGGAGGTAGTAATCTTTCCAAGTATCATATTCAATGCCATTCTCCTCGGCATACTCTTTTTCATTAGGGGCGGGGGTATGTAATTGATATAGGGGATCTGTGGATTCGCCAAAGCTCAGTAATCCATAAATCCAATTATTATATTTATAAACAATCAAAATATTCGTCCTCCTTCTTGCATAGCCGCACCGCAATAGGGACAAAAGTTAGATCTGGCGTCCGCAGGTATTCTCGATTCACACCGAGAACAGATCAAGTCATTACCTGCCTCCCGCCACGTTGCCTCAATTTGAAAGAGCTTTTTGGCAGCATTGAAGCCATCGGCATAGGCGGTTTCGTAATTTGCGGTTACATTAGGATTAGCGGATAAGCCAATTTGAAGACTTTCCTATTGAAGTTTATATATATTCATAAACAATTCTCCTTATACTTTTCTATTTATATTATAACATAAAAATTTTTTTAAGTCAAGTTGGACAAGAGAGGAAAATAGTATAGTTCTAAAAATCAATATATAATGGCGAGATCGGGAGAGTTATTATATATATTATTATATTATATATATATTATATATATATTATATATATTATATATTATTATTATATATATTATATATATTATATATTATATATATATTATTATTATATATATTATATATTATATATATATTATATATATTATA
>Ga0247609_10001005_pt1 | contig 35569 bp, 36 predicted proteins | sample 172DNAGHGlowgp2_FD_193487 | JGI IMG/M metagenome (GOLD analysis project Ga0247609, IMG submission 193487) | Sheep rumen microbial communities from Palmerston North, Manawatu-Wanganui, New Zealand - 1728 DNA GHGlow gp2 | ecosystem: Host-associated > Mammals > Digestive system > Stomach > Rumen ... | reverse complement strand
GAACAGATTCTCTACCTGAATGCGGAAAAGAAATGCGAACCTTTTCAGGCAAACAGCACTTTATCCACTGGAAACAGCAGAATTAGGTTCGCATTTTTGCTAAGTTCGCATTTTTTCCGTAACTTTGTAAGAATTCGCAGCTATTCTTTGATAAAGGCAGTTTGGGAGATTGAGGATTTTGAGGGTTCTTGCTCTGGCAAGCGGCAAAGCCGAGTCCGGATAAGAGACCGTTCTAATCTCCTTGTTCTACTATGAATTGCATCCGCTCGAGCTATGCTCGCTTGCTACCAACGGGACGCAAGAAAGAACACCCGATGACAAGCCACCAGCCGTTTTTGTGACTCACCATCGAATGCAAAGGTACAACAAAATTCTGGGATAACCAAATATAAGCACTTGTTTTAACAGTCACTCATAACGCTGATGCATTTCCTTGACGCGCCGCCTGACTTCCTGTCGGACATATTCGGGAGTCAGCACTTCCACTTCATCTCCCATCGACAAAATGGCTTGTACGAAATCATAGGTCGGGGCCAGCCGTAATTCAAAGACAGAGTAGTTGGCTGTCTGCTCAATCTCCCGCTGTGAGTGGTGCAGTGGAAGCGAACGCAGGTATTCACGGCAATGATTGATGTCATAGACTTTCATGTGGATTGTCTCAACATCATATTCCTCAGGCTCCACGATGATACCAAAAGCATCAGCGAAATAGTCGTCAACAGAAAAGTCTTGCGGCATCTTGAACGTAGCATCTGTTTGCTTCAATGTCACAATACGATCCAATGCATAGCGGCGAATGCGGCCTTGATTGGTCAACTCTGTTGGTTCTTCTCCCTTGGGTTCATTCTCCATCACGCCAACAACGTACCAGCGCTGGCGGAACACACGGACACAGTAAGGCTCCAGCAGAATCTCACGTGGTTCCTTGTCGTAATAGTCCTGATAAGTCACAGCCAGCACACGGTTCTCCCTCATAGCCTTCAGTACCTCCAACAGATAGTCGTTGCCCGAAGGAATATTCTCATACATCACCCGCTCACGCAGTCCACGACTGTCCTGCAAGAGCCCGTTTACAGCAAAGGCAGACAACAGCCAGTCCTTCACCCTGTCGTTCTCCAACCAGTCACGCTGCACAATACGATAGCGGTAGCCATTGCGGGCATCCGAGGAGATGTCAATGTCAAATGTCTCTTCTATTGCCCTCAAGCAGTCCTGAAATGTCCGCTTGGGCAGTGGAGTCCCAAGAAAGTTCTGCGAACTCTGTTTCCACCGCTCGGCAAACTCCTTATAGGTCAGTCCCTTCGGATTCTGATACAGCTCGCTCAGTATCCAGATATGTCTGCGCAAATAATCCTTCATGCTGCAAAGGTACGATTTTTATTTCGTTCTTCGTATATCTTAATCGCTTTTTAAATCTCCTTCTTCGCTAATGTGCGCTTTTTTGTTTAATAGTCGGTTAATCTATCAAAAGAGAAAACTTGGATGGAGATGATATCAGTGAGGTCTTCTGTTACCAAACAATCGAACCACGTGGTCTGGCCATTATAAAAAACATCCCCTTGATTATGTAGCGTAATGGTGTTTGTTGTTCCGTCTTTCAATGATATGATAGCCTGAAGATCGAGCATACAGGTCTCTCCACGGTTGGTTGCCTTTACCCGGAATAATGGTGGTTCGTCTTCCCAACTATGTTCAACAATAGTAATACCATATTTGCTGAGACCTTGTACGACCCGTTGCGTTGGCGCTACAAATTTTTGCTCGGCACTCTCAGAGTTTGTTGTTAACGTGTTGATGATTTCTTCGCCTTTTTCTGGTGCTAATCTAACATAAATAAATGCGCCAACGAAAATGATAAGCGAAAGATAAATTAATGCTTTCTTCATACGTCTTACTTTTTTAATGTTAATACTAATGACAGCAGACTTGTTCTGCAATTTGACTGCAAAAATAGTACGTGGCTATGCGAAAATACCGCATAGCCACGACAAAAATCAAATGACCTTCTTAATTTTCCTACTTCGAGTCCAAGAACTGGCAGATTACCTTGTGCCAATAATCCCACGAGTATCCAACGGAGGGATGGTTCACCGGCATAATCTTCACTTTAGTACCATCGTTCAGTGCATAGTTGCCACACTTGTTGATAGTGCCATCCACCACGATGTCTGCATTCCACGACCACCGTTCTCCTGCCGGCATGTAGCCCCAAAGGCGCGAGCCCCACACGATGACATACTGCGGACGATACAGCTCCATCACCTCGAAGAACGGCTCTGCCGCATCTTCATACTGCCTGTTCGTACCGGCCTCACGAGGCCCGCCCATCGCCGCCTGCAGATAGTTGTAGAACACCACGGAGTTCCAGATCTTCTTCCGTTCCGCCCAGTCCGTCTCATGCCCAACCAGCGACCGTTCGAACTTCAGGTACGTCGACATCCACCGTTCTCTGTCTAACGATTCATTCAGATAGTCACTCACCACCCCATTCGTAAAGGCGCAGCACTCTGGATGCACTCTCGTGTTTCCGCAGTCCGTGCATCCCTCCTCGCAGTAATGACTCTCGCCAAGAATCATCACCCGCTTTCCGAATTAGGGTGTTCAATTTGATGTACCCAACTTATGGATGATTTGCAGTCATGTTTTGAGTTAAACAACTATAAAAAACCTTGCACTCGTTTTCTTTTCTATATCGTTAAAATACCAGAGAAACGCACATAAATCAATGACTATCAGATACTTGTGTTTGTATTATAGTATCTGTACGGCACTGTAACGAGGGGAGGGACATAGGGGGGTACGCGAGGCGTCCCCAAAGCGATCATTCGGCCTAATTCGCTGATTCTCAAAGTGTTTCATAATCTTAAACGCCTTTTTTGTTCTCAGGTTTGTTGCGTAACTTTGTCGAAAAACAGGTATACAGCAATGAAGAAAGACAAGGCCAACGAAGGCACAGGCAAGCGCAAGTTGTCTAAGCTGGAGAAAGAGAACGCAAAGCTGAAGGCACAGAACGAACAGCTCAAGTCAGACAACAAACAGCTCAGGTCAGACCTGAGCAAGGAGCGCAAAAAAAAAGACGTGAAAGTAATAGAACTGAGCAGCGAACAGGAACGATTACTCTTGAACCTGTTGAAAGGTACACCTTTTCAGGATTCCTGATATTCGCCGCCTTGCTGTGCTGCGTCTATGGCGGACAGAGTCTGCGGCAGGCCGTCAAGACGCTGGAGATATTCAATCACCTGCTGGATGGGCAACTGGGCAAGATTCCCGGCTATACCACGATTGAGACCTGGGTGTCGAAGTCCGGCCTGGCTGCCTTAAAGGGAGGGGCAAAGAGCATCGGGGAAGCATACTCGCTGATTATGGATGCCAGCATCTCCGTGGGTGACCAGCAGTTGCTTCTGCTGCTGAAAGCCCCTGCCGAACACCCGGGGCATGCCCTGAAACATACGGACGTGGAGGTAGCCGACATGAAGGTGGCGACCAACTGGCCAGCAGAGAACGTGAAGGACATGGTGCAGGGCGTGATAGACAAGGAGCAGGCCAGGCCTGAATACCTGCTGTCTGACAACGGGTCAAATCTGCGGAAGACAGCTGAATTGACAGCAATACAGCACCATCGGGACGTAAGCCACACCTTTGGAACTTACCTCAAGCAGGTGTACGAGAAGGATCCCGAATATGTGGTGTTTTCCGAACAGATAGGCAAGACAAAGCACCTGGCACTGACTGATGTGGGCTACCTGATGCCCTGCAAGCAGAGGCGTATGGCAAGGTTTATGAACCTGTATCCCATCATCGACTGGGCAGACAGCATGCTCGAAAACTTTCATCGCCTTGGCGAGAAAGAAAAGTATCACTACTCGTTTATACAGAAGAATGCCGGCCTGATCTCGGAACTCAGCGAAGTGCTCACCCTGTTTGAAGACCTCATGTCAATTCTCAAGAAAGAAGGGCTTTCGCAGGATACTGCAGCCAGATGCAAGGCCATAGCGTCAAAGGCACTGCTGCCTGGAGGAGAAAGGACGCGCAAACTGTGTGAACTCATCTGCCAGTACCTCGACAAAGAGTGCTCCCTCCTGAAAGAAGGAAGCGGTACGCACAATATATCATCTGATATAGAGGAGTCAAGCTTCGGCCTGCTTAAAGACAGCATGCCGACATGTAAAATAGCTGGCTTCACAGAATGCATACTCAGGCTTCCGTTGCTGTCCAAACTAAGAAAAATCGGGCGTATCAATGTATCACATGTTATAAGGTGGATGACTGACACAAGAATGGCAGACGTGGAACATTGGAAAAAGCATAACCTCAGGCCGAACCCGTTGGTTAGGAGAAGGAAAACCTTGACAAGAATGAAACAGAATCAGGGTACATCATATTGAACACCCTATTTCCGAATATGCCGCCCGTGGTGTAGGCCGAGCCTACCCACGGACGGAAAAACACATTGCTCATATTGAACTATTTTGTATTCCAACCGTCTCCACCGCTGAATCCGTGACCTAGAATATGAAGCAACTTGTCGAAAAGTTTGTATCCTGCTCCATTATTTTGAAGGAACTGGTGGTCAGCTGCATTCTGCGACTTATTGCCAGTCAACAAGTCCCACATCCATTTGGGGTCAAATTTAGCACTACTCATATTCCCTTTGTCTATTATTTCTTGCCCTTTAATAATATAACTACAAGCGCTCCAATAGATAATGCGGCTCCGCCTACCTTTTTCCAAATACTTCTATCCTTCTTCGTCTTTATTGGTTCTTCATTGTCAGAAGAAACAACTTGATTTTTCTTTTCTTCCATATTTTTAATACTTTACATGTTGTACTTTATGATTTCACCTCTTTGTATTCTACTTCTTCAGCTTCAGCCGTAAGCCATTGGCGAAGTCGATTATTGTAAGCTTCCAAATTGGCTATTTTTTGCTGAAGATTTTCTATCTCCTGCTGACGTTCTTTCAGTCGATTACACATATCAATATAGGCGGGAGCAAAATTCTTGTAATATGTTGAATCGTTATTGAACAAATCAAAAATTTGTGACAACATATTATTAATGCCATTACATAAAGCATTCTTTAATTCTGCCAATTCTTTGGCCGCCTTATGCCTTTTATACCAATCATACAATTCCAAGCCGACGCCTATACCAGCTCCAACCCAACCTGCCCATTTGGTTAGATTCTTTCCAAGGTTAATAGCACCCCAAGGCTTAAATTTGTATGTTTTTCCAAAATATTGGCTAATAAAATCACGAGCTGCTTTCACCTGCTCTCCGCTTATGTTTACATTCTTCAGATATTTACCACCAAACTTCGTTGCTTCTGTCAACATCTCTTCCTGCATGTTAAAAGTCTTCTCAAACTTTATAGATGCAGTCTTAAGCATATTAGTATTAGCATCGCCGCATGTAGATAATATGGCATTTACTTTTTGATTGAAGACATAGAAAGTTATTTCCCCATCCTGAACACCAATTTGAGAGTCAATTACATCACCAATAGTATCTAACGATGCACTTTTGATATCCATAACAAGATTAGATTTCAGCTGGTTTAGTTGGGCTCCCATGTCGTTTTTGTTAGTTGCCAACTCCGTTTTCATTTGATTACTGTCAAACTCTAAATCTTGTATCTGCTCATTCTGTTTGACAAGAGTGGTTTTTATTGGCTCTACTCCTTCCGTTATCTCTTTACATGCATTGTTCACAATATCGCGGATTGACACATCAGAAGCAGACTTTTGTAGCTCCTTTGAATCACTCTGTTCAACAACTTTATCGAGGCAAGCTCTCAAGGTATTAATATGAGAGCGTTTCAGATAGTCGTCAGCTTTAGCAAACCAATGTTGCAGCCCTTTCCCTTTAGGGTCGGCAGAGATGCAGACGATATTTAGCCGACGCTCTTCGTCTGGAGTTAGGTTTATTGTGCTACGCAATCGGGAAATAAGATTCTCCTTCTTGATTCCTTCCATTTGTCTGAAATCAACATCATCAAGGAGGTCACAACCTGTTTCATCCATCTTGTTTATTACAAAGATGGTGGAATCGAGTTTCTTATATTCTCTCATGATGCGTCTGATTATTTCGGTATGGCTCTCTTTCAAAGGCGTGACGGCATCACACACATAAAGCAATATGTGTGCTTCTGAGATATATTTCTCTGTGATTTCAGAAAATTTTACCGTTTTTCCATCAACTTCTTTCTCCTTAGTACCAAACAATCCTGGAGTGTCAACAATTTCAAAACCTTGCTTCAATCCTGCTGGGCGATAAACTTTCAGTTCATCGGAAGACTCATCGATATCTATTTTCATGGTGTCTTCCAAACGACCGAGAAGACCAGCTATAGCACTCGTCTTTCCGTCAGAAAAACTACCCAAAAGAACTATCCGAATGATACCATCATCCAATGATCTTTTGATACTATCAACTTTCTTTAAAAGCTCTTGTAAATCTATACCAATTTGAATACCTTCGTTAAGTAATTTTTGAAGTTGATTTAATCGAAGATTGCTTTTTTTCCTAAATTCATATTGTTCCATATCCACTATTTATTATGTTGTTAGCGAATTCTCGTAAATGATGTTGGGTTCTATTGACAATATCCAGCATTCGTTCAATATTGCTTAATTCACTGTCAACAGAATTCCTTATTGAGTGTGATTGATTGTCTAATGCCTTATGCATCCTTGTCATGCTGTCAGACATTTTTTCCCAAGCGCGCTCTTTATCTTCTTCTATTGCCTTGGAAACTTGATTTTTTGCTTCACTTTTTCCATCTTTTCCAGTAAATAGATGAACGACACCTCCAATAGCAGCTCCAATGCCCGCACCTATGGCAGTGCCCGCTCCTGGAACAATCGAACCCAAAAGAGCACCTACACCAGCACCTGCGGCCGCTGTTCCTGCCGTTTTGCCAGCCCATTCTATAACATCTTCCAAAGATAATCCTAACTCATCAAGAGCTCCATCAAAATCTATGTTTGCAAAGTTAACATGGAAATAGGGAATATTTATTTCATATAAAGCAATTCCTTTAAGCTCTTTGCGTTTGGCATCCAGTTTACTTTTCGCATTTTCAAGTTCATAGCAGACAATTTGGTTAATTTCGTGGCGAAGAAAGATCTTTATGTTTTCTTGCTCGTTTTTTATGCTTCTTTTTTTATCTTTTATGGAATCATCGTCAATGATTTCGTAGATACGTGTCTTTAAACGAGCATAATTGTTGTCAAGTTTTCCTCTTGTCTTGTTTTTAAGATTTTTCTTAGTAGCGCTGATGATATTAGCTGAATTGTTACGAAAAGACCGTAACTGCTCTTTTAGTTTTGTGATATCTTCTGTTTGTTCTTCAATAACCTTATCCAAATCAGTTTTCACAATATTCGCTAATGAAATCATTTTCTGCTTATTAGCTTCTACGATTTCGTTGGTAAAGTTCTGTGACTTTTCATTAACAATATTGATGATTGTCTGGAATTGACTAAATTGAAGGATCTTCTCAGGAGTGCCAAAATACTTTAGAAGCTTTCGTTGTGTGTTTGCTAGGTCTTCTCTTGTAGATGAGAAAACTGCCTTTGCACACATTGCTAGCAGAGCTTGAATTGTGATGTTGCCTGAATAAACATCTCCTAAAATTCCCTTAAATGTTCCCTTTATTAACTCTTCAGTTTTCCTAACATTTGGGGTAAGTAGAAATTCTCGTTCTTCCTCTTCGTCATAATTACTGCTTCCCCCGCGAACATTGTAGATTGAGTAAACTTTAACCCAGTTGCCAAGATATTGTTTTATTTTGTTTGCGGTAGCGGTATCTGGTTGTTTGTTATGTCCTTGCACATAGAAAACGCAGTGAGCTTTACGAAGTGCTTTTCTGATACCATCTTTAAATTCGGACTCATTACCTTCAATTCCTGGCACGTCAATTAATGTAAAAGGATGCCCTTCAATAGATAAATGATATTCCTCATAGACTTTAGTAAAGTCGTGTCTTCCATCACCTACAATAAGGCCATCTTCTTTTGCTCTATTATCATCAAACAGAATTCGAAATGTTTCAATGATGGTACTTTTTCCGGCATTCGTTTCACCAAAAAAAGCGATGACAAGGTTGTCCCAAACAGTTTCATTGAGCGAAGAGTTGAGTTCTTGTTTAGCATATTCCACCTTATTATCAATCGCTTTAGTAAATTGATCTTGTATTTTGTCAAAAGCATCGTTTACTCCATCAATACGCTCAATACTATCAGAAAACCTTTCAAGGCTACCTATCAAATTATTATAGGAAGCCTCAATTTTATTGCGTGAACTATCCATAGGCTATTTCTTCTTTATTAAGATGTCTCCAATTATTTTAATGATTGTCTTTATGGGAGAGGGCTGAGGCGGACATGGATCTTGAAAAATTGTTCCTCTGTCACGCAGTTCATCTAAAAGGCTCTTTTTCTTCATAATAATACAGATTAAAACGTTAGTAATAGGTTTATCTTCCAATCCAACTCCTCCCTCCATTCCTCGAATAATACAGACCTTTGCTGGTGTTTGCCAGCAGTTCGCTGCCGTTTTCTTGGAGATTTAGGAAGTCGCCGTAGGATGATGTGTTAGTGCATCGGGGCGAGAAAGATCGCCCGTCGTTTTGAGAGGCATACAGACCTTTGCTGGTGCAGGCGAGGATTTCGAGACCATACAGCAGTAGGCTGATGAAGGTCCCGTACGAGGTGGAGTTGCTGCAGCGTGTAACCCACGAACGTCCGCTATTCGAAGAATACTCAATGCTGTTCTTTGCGGTGTTAATCCGCAATAGCTCGCTCCCAGTATTGATGAGCTGCGAGGAACTGTTTTGGTTTTGAGCATTGATATTCATCATCATTGATATGAGGAAAGTTAAAAATAGAAATCTTTGTTTATTCTTCATTGGCTCATTTGCTATAAAATTCGATCCAATATTGTTGCTTTCCTTGTATTTCCACTCCCGCACTTAGGGCAATGCGGCAGATTGATGCCTGCCCTGATGCCACCCTCGGTGTAGAAGGTTTCGAAGATCTCGCCACAGTCCTTGCACTTGAATGATGCCTTTCCCATTTTTGTGAGCATAGTATGTTCCTCCTTTCTTTAGTTATTCCTTCCAGAGGGGTGTACCGTCACTGTGGGTGAAGGCTTTGACAAGGGCATCCAAGCCTTCCTGGTTGCCAGCATTCTTGGCACGAAGGAAGGCGGCTTGGGGCACGCCACGGGAGTTTCCGTAGGGGTGCTGGAAGCCTGCGTAATGCTGGTTGATCCACGCGGTCAGTTCCTCTGAGGTCATGGTCTTGCCCTGTCGCGTCAGAGAGACAGCAAGTTCTATGACGCCTTCATATACCTTTTCTTTTAATTCTGTTTCAGTCATCATTGTTTTAAGTTTTTAGTTCCTATATACACTGAGGCGCAGACTTCGCGCCGATATTCTTACAACGGAGGTCCTGAGAAAACCTTGAAGGTGGAATATGACAGAAGTCCGCGCCTATGGTAGCGCGGAAACAACTGCACGACATTCCCCACCTTCACTTTCTGCCCACGTTCGTAGCAGGCAAGGAGTTTCTCAGGTTCCCGTTTGGTGAGAATGAAGCACGGTGCTTCGCTGTTCAGTATGTCATTTGGACGATGGCCAAAGCCACATCCGACCGCAAAGATAGTGAATCTTTTTGAAACGACAATACTTTTTGGCGAAAAAGTTGTATAACTTCTGTCAATATTCCATCATCGAATCTGAATACTGTACCCCTTAATGCCGAGGAATCCATATTTCAGGCCATCTTAGAACTTGAAGCGCAGCCTCTGTCCTTCGATACCAGAACGGATGGGCATCTCCTTGAAGTCATAGGAGCGCTCCAGCAACCGAGTGTACTTGCCATCAAACATGCGCCTGCCGTCGTCACCCGCATAATAGGAATAGGTGGCGATGCCAGCATTGTTGTGGCCGAAGGGACCGCTGTAGGTCTGGTGTTCATGCTGTGCGTTTACTGTCAGGGCGATGGCTGCAAATACGGCCACCGCGAGACTTCTCTGAATCATTCTTCTCTTCATTTGATACTGTCTTTAAGTAAATAAATATGAATATTACGGTGCAAAAGTATGGCTTAGATGTGCGAAAATCCTGCATACCTATGATAAAAATTTCATAATAGTTTTGTACCTTTGCACCACAGAAAAGAAAATTCAATATGAGATACAGCGAATTTGAAGAACTCTTCTCAGCCAAAAGGATGCAAAAATACCTTGCCGCCTGTAATAACGACACGCGACGGGCAATGACACTCTATCGGTATAACCTGAAGTTGTCGCAAGAGATGTTTACCATCATCAGTTGCTTTGAGGTTGTGCTACGTAACCGCATTGATAAGGAGATGGTGTCTCAGCGTGGCAACGACTGGCTGCGTGATGCCATACTTCCTAACGGTGCGTTGTACTATGACCGTCGTGTAGAGAATACACGAAAGATTATTGAGAAGGCTTATAACGGGCTGATGCGTGAGGGCAACTATTCGCACTCAAAGTTACTGTCGGAAATGGAGTTCGGTGTATGGAAGTATATGTTCTCCAATGCTGCCTACGCTTTAATGGGCCAAAGACTTTTACGAATATTCCCCAACAAGCCCACTTCCTCCCGTCAGCACAGATACGACAATACATACGTGTGAACTTGACTATATCAACAAGTTGCGCAACCGTATTGCCCATCATGAGCCGATATGTTTTGCTCGCCCTAATGCAGTTATTGACACCTCATACGTTCTCAACCAATATGCCCGAATGATGAAACTCTTCCAATGGATGAACGTTGATGGGGCTTCGCTGGTTTATGGCCTCGACCATGTAGGGAACGTAAGCGGAAAAGTGATGTGTATATAGGGTTTTTCGCAAAAAAGTCCCAAAACATTTGCAATATTCGATAATTATGTTTATCTTTGCAACGTTGATTCCCGGCAGCCTCTGAATTTCAAGCTGTCGGGTCTGTTTTTATAAAGCATCGTCCAAATGATGATAGACGGCATTTGGATGGTGTCGTTCCATGAGTTATTTCAGTTTCTTTCTGATACTGTCAGACTCTCGCATCAGCCTCTGGCTTTCCTGTTTGCGTTGTTGCGCTGCTATCTCCATTTGGTGACGGCGACGGATGGAGTCCTCATAGTTGATGACGAACTGCTGGTACTGGCGGATGCCATACTTATTGCCTGCCCAGACGTTGCGCTCCAGCTTTGGGTTCCATTGATTGTCACCCTGCCCATAACTGGCACTACGCCGTGGTGTCCTCCCCGAGATACTCAATCTCGTGGTCCCTCCCTTCTCCTTACCTCTGTTCACGTAGAACAGTACCGAAAATGTGCTTCTGCTCATGTTTCTTACTCGTTTTTAAATTCCGGCTGCAAAACTACTATTTTTTCCTGGTTCTGTCGCAATGCAAAATATAGCAGTTTGCGGAATAAGAACGGGTTACAATTTGGCGACCTAACTACTTCTTTATTCGTCCCAAATTTGCATTCAGCCTAAAACTGAATTTCCTCGATTTTCCCCGTCTTGCCTTTATTTCAGGCCGAATTGCGTTAATCTTCCAAAATCGCTTCGCTTTTACAACTTTTTTTGTAACTTTGACAACACCGAACAAAAACACGGTTGTCCATGTCCTTGAACTCCTTCCATTTCTCTACAAATCTACTCATAAACCGCTATCATAGCTCAACAGATTGCTAAATTACGAAAAAAAAAACGCGAAGTTATTCCGTCTTGGCACAAAAAATAGTAACTTTGTCCCCCATGAAAGCGAAATGGATTCTGTTTGTCGTGCTACAAGCTGTTTGGGGGCTGCCCTTGCGGTCACAGGTGATAGACGACGGCCTGCAGTATGTGCCTTACGCAGCAGCCATCGGTCTCGACTACTGTGGGGTTGGGGCCGTGGCCCGTCATCCACTGCGTGAGCGGATAGCCGTGGCGGCCACATCCTACGCGGCGCTGACAGCCGTGGCAGGTGGGATGAAGCTGACCGTCAGTGAGCGAAGACCCGATGGCAGCGACACACGGTCGTTCCCCTCCGGTCACGCCGCCCGCGCCTTTGCGGGAGCCGAATTGGTACGTTCGGAATATGGATGGCAGTGGGGCGTCTGCGCCTATGCCGTGGCGGCGGGTGTCAGCGTGCTGCGCGTTGCTGGCGACCACCACTACGTCCACGACGTGCTGGCGGGAGCCGCCGTCGGCGTGCTCTCGGCCCGTCTGGCCTACTGGCTGTTACCCATAGAGCGCCAGGTCTTCGGCTGGGACGTCACTGCCGCCCCCTCCTACGAATACGCTACGCGGACGGCGGGCATAGCCCTGACTTTCGTGCCATAAAGGAGACACCTCAATCGGAATTTATTGTAATTTTACAGAAAATTCCGAATAAAAGCTTGGTTGTAATCGGAATTTATTGTAATTTTGCAGAAAATTCCGAATAAGATGGAGCAATACATTCTAAGAAATAGTTATCTTCAGCAGCTGATAGCAAGGCGAGATAACGGTGAAATTAAAATCATCACTGGTCCAAGACGCAGTGGAAAATCGTGGCTGCTGAATCGAATATATAAGAATTATCTTATAGGTGAAGGAGTACCAGAGGAGAATATCATTATTATTTCTTTGGATACGGACGATGAAGAAGAGTTTGGCGACTTGACAGATCGCCATACACTGAAGACATACATCTACAGCCGCATGCTGTCTGCTGACAGCCATTACTACATCATACTTGACGAGGTACAGGAAGTAGATGGATTCGAGAGGCTTGTAAATGGCTTGAATGCTAAAGACAATACCGATTTATATATAACAGGTAGTAACTCACATTTTCTTTCTTCAGACATCAAAACCATTTTCCGTGGGAGAGGCGATGAAATCAGAGTCTATCCTTTCTCGTTCAAAGAATTCTGCACAGACCGGACGGAGCCCATCGGTGAACTGTGGAAAGAATACTATACATACGGTGGAATGCCTGGCTTGCTAAAACAACATACACCAGAACAAAAGGTTGCCTATCTACAACGCCTGTGGAACAAGACCTATTTGGACGATGTTGTGGAACGTCATCACGTCAAGAACAGAAAAGCCCTATCGGCTATGGCTGATGCTTTATGTTCCTCGATAGGGTCACTGACAAACCCTAACCGCATTAGCAACATCCTGAGGAGTGTACAGAACATGAAGATTGATTCGGAAACTATCTCCAACTATATCACTTATCTGGAAGAAGCCTTTCTCTTCGAAGGTGCCAAGCGGTATAACATCAAGGGCAATAAGTATTATGACAGCATAAAAAAGTATTATGCTGTCGATGTAGGCCTGCGAAATGCCAAGCTTAACTTCCGACAGCAGGAGATTACGCATATTATGGAGAATGTGATTTATAACGAACTGCGCATGAGGGGATTTACTGTTGATGTGGGCTTGGTAGAAGTTCGTGAGATGCGTGACGGCAAGTTGACTTACATCCAGTATGAGGTGGATTTCATAGCCAGCAACGGCACTGACAAGTATTATATACAGTCGGCATTTGCTGTCGATGACGAGGAGAAGCGCCAACAAGAACTGAATTCACTGCTAAAGATTGATGACAGTTTCCGAAAGATTGTGATTGTGGGTAACGACATTGCAGAGTATACCGACAACAAGGGTATCCGTTTTATGGGACTGTTTCAATTCCTACTCACAGGATTAGCATACAGATAGCAGAATGTGTGAAAATTACTATTTGCTCTGGGAAGTTCTATATTCGTCTGAATCAGTATGCAGAACCTTCGACAGAAGAAGTTGATTATAAGATGCGTCGTCTGGAGATTCTAAGAAATGAAGCAAATCGCATCGTTGGAACAATGCCAGACTTGCATCTTGGTAAAGTCGAAAACAGAGCAACCAAGGAAAGTGAGGTCTTGATATTCTTCCTCAAGGAAAATAATCTGGAGATGCTCTTGGAATCCATTCCCAAGATTTCCCGTCACATGATAGATGTTTTTCGGAGATTAGAATAAAGAACTAAACATTTAAGGGCGGGAAGCCGCGCCGACATCCTCGGCCTCAGCTTCCCGCCCTGCGTTTCTCTACATTATTATTTCTTACAGCCCCTCGATTTCCTCAGTCGTCAGGCCTGTGGCCTCGGCAAGGCATTCCCTTCCTGCTTATTCTTTCGCAAGCATATCAAGGAACTGTTGCGGCTCATAGACTTCGATTTCAGCAGCGTTGAAATCGCTGCTGTTGCGAGTGATGATGGCATCGGCACCCTCGCGGATGGCTGAATAATATTGCATGGCATCCTCGAAGTCGGAGAAACGGGAGACAATGGCCTCGTCAACGATAAGGGAATCAACGGGCGTGACATTGCACATCGTGACGAACTCCGCGAACTTGCGGACGATGGTCTCATTCGACAACTTGTGATGCGCCTCCAATATGAAACTTGCCGTGGCAAACGACATGGCCGACACAAGCAGGCCGAATTCATGTTGCTGCCCCAGCTGTACTATCTGTGCGGCAGGCTCAAAGAACTGGCCGCGACGTGCGAGATAGTCAATGAGGATGTTGGTGTCGAGAAATACTTTTTTCATCATCCGTGCTTTTTAAGAAGACAGTCCAGACGTGCCTTGCCGTAGTCGAAATCATCAGGCAGAGGCTCAATGTCTTCGACGAGCTTCATCACTTCGGGCGAGATACGCATATCCTCGCGACGGATTTTCGGCCAGCCGTTATTGGTCGTTGCAGCCGCTTTGACCTCCGGTCGAGCCTGCTCACGCTCGGCAGAAGCCAAGCCAACTTGGCTCTGCTCTCGCTCACTCGCAGCCTTCTTCTCTGCTTTTATTTCCTCATAGAGGTGGTCGGCGAGCCATTGTTTGTTGTTTGTCGAGAGTGCCATCGAATGGAGGAAGTTCAGCACCGTGTTCATTGAAATTGTCAAATCCATATTCACGCTGTTTTAGAAATTATGGCGCAAGGACGGTGCAAGCCGAATGCAATTAAGCTCGCTTGCGCTCGACCTCTGGTCGCTTGCTACCAAAGGGACGCAAGAATTGCTGAGGCGTAGCCCGTTCTCGCACGCTTCTCGTGCAAAGTTAGTGATTATTTTGCAGAATAACAAAACTTCGACGATTTTTTCCACTTTATTTCTGATTTCTACCATTATTGCAGCCGATAGGAGCCGAACTGCGTTAGACGTTCTGCCATCACTTTGTCAAATTCCTCCTTTACAAGCAGGTTGTTCCGACCAACCTTTACCTTGGTAATATGATGTTTCTTCGCTATCACACCTACATTAGTCTTCGTCAGGCCATACTTTTCAGCGACTTGGGCAGAAGTATAGTAGCGATTATCCGAAATAAGGTCGGTGCGACGGAGTTCATCAAAGTGGCTTTGGGAATAATAGGAGTTTCTGATATTTGCCTTGCTAATGCTGTCATACTGTCATATTGTATGTATTCCACTGCAAAAATACGCATAAATTCTGAATATTCAAAATATAACGAGAAATATTATAGTTTCGCACGCGTATATATGATAGGGAAAGCGGAAAACATCCCACACTCCCCACACTTCCCACACCCACGCTGGGTGTGACGAGTGTGACGAGTGTGGGGTATTTTCCCATTATGACTACTATATATAGAGAGACAAGACAAAATGAGAAACACAGACAAAGTGAGACCGTTTTGAGGTACGAGGTGCGAGATTCGAGGTGCGAAAACGTCACGGCCTCTCGTGAAAAAATATAAGCCGCTCGTAAAAAAATATAAGCGTCTCGTGAAAACGTCACGGCGCGAGAGAAAAATCTCGCGCCGTGGAATAATCTATTGTAGGCGGATGAGTGTCGAACCGGTGGTTGCCGCTTCGCCACTGTCTACCTGTACGGCATAGATGCCGGGACGCAGGCTGCTCAGGTCGACGGTGCCGTCGGTGGGCTGCGCGCGCAGGACAGGTTGGCCGCCGATGGAGTAGACGGTGATGGTGAGGAGTGAAGGGTGAAGGGTGAAGGGTGATGGGTGATGGGTGATGGGTATGAGGGTGAGCGTGCGCCCCGTCAGGCGGAAGGTGAGGTGTTGAGGCTGGTGGTCGGACAGTCCCTCGATGCCCGTCAGTTCGGTGATATAGAGCAGACCTTTGTAGGCATCAATCTCGCCGTAGCCGTAGCGATAGTTGGGGTATGTTTCGTCGGCCTCGGGGTGGCGGGCGGTATGGGCTAAAATCTGCTTAACATCGTCGGGTGTCAGCTGCGGGTTGGCCTGTAACCACAGGGCGATGGTGCCAGTCACTACTGGTGCTGCCATTGACGTGCCACTCTCCGCTTTCCATTGGTAGCCTTTCCCGTCAATGGTGTCTGTAGCCACCAAGAACGACCTGACCTTGTCAGTGACAGCGTTCTGCGGCACGTTGCTGTTAAAGGCCGACACAATGTTGTGTCCCGGGGCTACGACATCGGGTTTCATGCGCCCCTCCAGTGTCGGTCCCGTCCCCGACCACGACACCACCATGCCCAGTGCATTATTATTATAGGTATGTGTCAGGCGGTTGCCGCTCAGGTTCTCCACACTGTCGCGGTGGCTTGTCATGCCCACAGCGATGACCTCTGTGAACGATGCGGGCGTGCCCACGGTGTAAGGAGCGTTGTTGACGTAGCCACCCACCTTCAGCGGGTTAAAGGCCAGCGCATTACTTTGTCCCATGACCTCGGTCTCGTCCCCGTCCAGAATCATGGTCACCGACGGCTTTGTATAGGCAGAAGTAGGCTTGGGCAGCTTCAGCTCCACGGCATAAGACATCAGGCCTGGAAACACATTCTCGTAGGCTTTCGACACCGTGTACAGCCAGCCGTCCGTCATCTTGTCGTTATGGATGGCGGCACTGTCCTTCCGGCCTATGCTGCCGGCTTGTCTGATGGACTCGGCGGTAATAGTCAGCGTGTCGGCACCGTCAATGCTGGGTCTCAGCTTCAGCGTGAAGTCACCCGCCGAACGCAGGGTGAGCATGGGTTCCAGCGAGCTTCTCAGCCACAGTTCGTCGTCCATGCGCTCATGGGCACTCTTCGTCTTGTAGATGATGCCGTCGCTGAAGTTGCCCGCTGAAGAGACAATGATGCGTCCCGGTCCTGTCAGACTGTTGATGAGTTCTTCTTCCACGGCATTGTTCTCGGTCAGCCGCTGCTGACTACCGAAGCTGCAGTTCACCACACAGGGTTGTCCGTGCTCTTCGGCATAGTCCATGATGTACTTGATGGCCAGCGCCTCCATGGCGTTACTCACCGTGATACGCTTCTTGGCAGCATCGACCACCAGGGGGTCGGCGGTGCCGGCATCCAGCGTGGCGTTGAGCGAGGCCACCAGGGTCTTGTACTGCTCGGTGGTCCTGGTTGACAGTGAGGCCTGGCTCAACACGATGTCAGCCTCATGGGCAATACCCTGAAAGCGGCCACCGCAGGCACTGCTGCCGACGGCAATGGCGGCCACGTGTGTGCCGTGATACTGTGTGGAGTCGCTGGATCCCCGCGCCTCGGCCAGGGCTTCCGGTGAATTGTAGAGCGTGCCAATGTTCTTATAGCCGTCATTGCCACCGGTATAGATGTCCCAGGCCTGACGAATGCGTGTCTGTCCGTTAGCGTCGCAGAACATCGGGTGGGTGTAGTCAAAGCCAATGTCGGCCACGCCCACCACGACGCCTCGGCCGGTAAAGGCCTGTGGCAACTGCTCGCCCCGGTAGGCCGGCAGCGCATTCACAGCCGCCGGCGTGATGTCGAGCATAGGGCGTGACAGCGGGTTGGCCTCCATACGCACCACGTGGTCGTCCATTGACAGCAGCCCCAGCTGACTGACTGGCAGCAGGGCGATGCTGATGCTGCCCACGCGGTCGATGACCACGCAGCCATGCTGTTGCAGAATGTCGCTCTTCTGCTTTCCGTCCAGTTTCACCAGTGCCAGCACATACTCCTCCGTTACCGGTGACTGGCCCGTTACTCTGGCCGCAGCCACGTTCTCAGTGAGCTTGTCGACAAGCATGGCCGACATCTTCGATGTGTTGGCCTGCTGTGAACGAGCCTGAATGGCTGTCATCATCAGTGCGATGACAGCAAGAAACCATTTGCTTCGCATATTCATCTATGAACAGTCCTTGAGGGCTTTGACATACTCGTACAGTTTGCGGTAGAAGGGGTGGCGGCCCATGGTCTTCACGTCGCCGAGGATGATGAGCTTCATGCGGGCACGGGTGATGGCTACATTCATACGCCGCAGGTCGCGCAGGAACCCTATCTGCCCCTCATCATTGGAGCGCACGAGCGAGACGAGGATGATGTCGCGCTCCTGCCCCTGGAAGCCGTCGACGGTATTGACGGTTATCAGACTGCGGAAGGGTTTGAAGTATTCGCGCTTCTTCACCAGCGACCGCAGGTACTGCACCTGAGCGCGGTAGGGCGAGATGATGCCCACGTCGAGACGGTCGTTGAGGATACGTGTCTTGCCAATACGCTCGAAATACTGCTCCAGTGCCAGCAGCGTCAGTTCGGCCTCGGCCTTGTTCACTCGTCCGAAGCCCTCGCCCACGAACTCTTCCTTGAACGATACATCAGACGTCTCCGGCAGGTCAAACTGCGATGTGTCCACCCATGTCATCGCGAGGTCCAGGTCAAGGATGGAGCGGAACTTCACCTCCGGCGCACTCTCTACCTGATTGCCATAGAACCAGTCTGAGGAGAAGCGCATGATTTCCTCGTTCATGCGATACTGCGTCCTAAGCAGCGTCACCGTCTCAGGCTTGTTCTCCACAATGCGCTCCATCAGCGTCTTGCCCAGTCCGGCCTTCAGAGCCGCTATGCTCTTCACCGTGGGCGGCAGCTGACAATGGTCACCGGCCAGGATGACGCGCCCGACGCGGCGGATGGGAATCCACGAGGCAGCCTCCAGGGCCTGGGCGGCTTCATCAATAAACAGGGTGCCGAACTTCTGACCGTCCAGCAGACGGTTGGCCGAGCCAACCAGCGTGCAGGCAATGACGCGGGCCTCGCCAAAGAGCTGGGCGTTGATGCGCAGCTCCAGTTCAATGGCGCGCTCCTTCAGCCGTTCCAGCTTCTGGTGAAACTTCTCGTCGCCACGCTTACGGTGTGCCCGCAGGTCGCGGATAGCCTTGCGGATGGCCCACAGCAGCTCGTAGTCGGGATGCGACTCGAAACGCCGCTCGTAGGTGAAGCTGAGCATCTTGTCATTCACACGGGTAGGGTTGCCTATTCTTAATACGGGGATGCCGCGGTCTACGAGCTTCTCGGAAATCCAGTCAACGGCCATGTTCGACTGCGCACAGACCAGCACCTGCGGCTCACGGCGCAGCACCTCGTTGATGGCTTCTACCAGTGTCGTGGTCTTGCCCGTGCCCGGCGGGCCGTGAACGACGGCCACGTCCTTGGCCCACAACACGCGGTTGACGGCCTCCTCCTGGGTCTCATTCAGATAGGGGAAACGCATGGGCTGGAAGGTATAGGTGGCAGCCTTCTGACGGCTGTAGAACAAGTCGCGGAGGTAGCCTAACCGTCCCTTGGCACGCATGACACGGTCCAGGGCGTCGAACATGGTCTTGTAGCTCGTCTCATCGAACGACAGCTGCACGCCCACCTGCTGCTCACTGCTTTGCAAGTCGATAAGCGGTGCCGTGTCGGGCACACTGACCACCATACGGTCGCCTTCTACATAGCTCACAGCCCCCGTAAAGGGGAAATAGCGCAATCCGGTTCCTCCGGATTCTCCCCTAAAAAAGACCACTGGCCGCCCGTATTCAAAACTATGCTCAATCTCTTCGTCGCTGGTACGGAACACCTCCACACACAGCTGGTTCAGCGAATTGTAGAAACTGCGGCCCATGCGCACGGGCCACCACGCATCGCCGCGCTTCACCAGCCGTGCCAGTCCCTTCTGCTCGGTCTGGCGACGGAAGGCCTCCTTCTCCGTCTGATATTCCAGTTGGAGCAGGAGTCGTTGCTGCTGTAATGCCTGTATTGGTGATTCCACGGTGCAAAATTATAAAATAATTCACAATTCTTAATTCATAATTCATAATTATTTTTTAATTTTGCAGCCACAATGAAGAAAATACTGCTTATCAACGATGTCGTGGGCTACAGCCATGTGGGCATGGTGGCCATGATGCCCATCCTGACCTACCTGGGACACCCGACGTACAACCTGCCTACATCGCTCGTGTCGAACACGCTCGACTACGGCCGCTTTAACGTGCTGGACACCACCGACTACATGCGTGGCGTGCTGCCCGTGTGGCGTGAACTGGGATTCACCTTCGATGCCGTCTGCACGGGACTGATGTTCAGCGAGGAGCAGGCCGTGCTGGTGTCAAGCTATTGCACGGAACTGTCACGGCAGGGCACCACCATCTTTGTCGACCCTATCATGGGCGACGGCGGGCGACTCTACAACGGCATCACGCAGCGCTCCGTGGAGCTGATGCGCCAGATGGTCTCTGTGGCCGACCTGACGTTCCCCAACTATACGGAGGCCTGCTACCTCACCTCCATGCCCTACCTGCCAGAAGGCATGACGTGGGAGGAGGCGCGCGAGATGCTCAGCCGGCTACGCGACATTGGCTGCCGCTCGGCCCTTGTCACCAGCGCCCGCGTCGAGGGGCAGAGTTGCGTCATAGGCTATAACCACTTTGACGGCGAGTTCTTCCGTCTGGACTATGACGAGATTCCCGTGCTCATCCACGGCACGGGCGACATCTTCTCAGCAGTGCTCATCGGTCACCTGATGAAGGGTGAGCCGCTCAAGCAGTGTACACGCACGGCCATGGACGTGGTGAGCCGCCTCATTGACCGCAACCGCGACCTGGACGACAAGAAACGGGGCATACCCATTGAGAAATGCCTTGACCTGCTGTAACCCCATACCCACCGAAAGAAGGCGCGAAAACCAGCCATGCTGCATCCACTACATACAGACCTGCCGCGGCCGGAACGGTTCACCTATCCGTTCTGCTATGAGCCGCATCCGCTGGCACTGCTGGCTGCCCGCGAGGTGCAGCAGCAGCTGCAGCGCATGGTGCTCACAGAAGGAAAAATGTTCGGCGTGCTGGTGGTGGAACAAGCCGACGGCAGCCTGGCTTTTCTGGCCGCTTACTCAGGATTGCTTGAAGGGCGCAACGACTGGCCTTACTTCGTGCCGCCGGTATTCGACGCGCAGGCTGCCGACGGGCACTTCAAGCAGGAGGAGCGCCTCATTTCCAACATGCGCGACGACGCCCAACGCGAGCAGCGGCGGCAGCGGTCGCAGCAGCTGCAGCTGTGGCTCTTCAACCAATACCAGTTCCTCAACGCCCGTGGCGAGCGCCACGACCTGGTGCGCGTGTGGCAGGACTACCACTGCTCTGAGCGCATCCGCCGTAAGTACCCGCTGCCACCGGGCGGCACGGGCGACTGCTGTGCCCCGAAGCTGCTGCAATACGCTTACAGCCTGCACCTGCGCCCGCTCTGCATGGCTGAGTTCTGGTGGGGGCCGTCGCCAAAAACCGAAAGGCAACGGGTAGGCGACGATGAGTCGGGAATGATTCGCCAGCACGGACAGTTCTATCCTGCCTGCCGTGGCAAGTGCAAGCCCGTGCTGACGTGGATGCTGCAGGGACTGGACGTGGACCCCAACCCCGAGGAGCAGCAGCCGCAGACGCAGCTTCAGATTCAGGTGGTCTATGAGGACGATGCCATCATCGTGGTCAACAAACCGTCGGGCATGCTCAGCGTGCCGGGGCGCATAGGTCCCTACTCCGTGGCTACCATACTGCACGAGCGCTATCCCGACAGCCTGCTGGCCCACCGTCTGGACATGGGTACCAGCGGACTGCTGGTAGCGGCCAAGAGTCGCGGCGTCTACGCCATCCTGCAGCAGCAGTTCACCGGTCACACCATCCGCAAGCGCTACGTTGCCCTGCTCGACGGCAATCCTGCCCAAGAAAGGGGCCGCATAGAACTCCCCCTGCTCAACGACCCCATCAACCGTCCGCGCCAGGTGGTCGACTACGAGCGCGGCAAGACGGCCGTCACCGACTACGAGATGACGGGCGACAACCGCATCGCCCTCTATCCGCTGACAGGTCGCACCCACCAGCTGCGCATGCACTGTGCCCACCCCGACGGTCTGGGCTGTCCCATCCGTGGCGACGAGCTCTACGGCCGTCCCGCCGACCGCCTCTATCTGCACGCTGAGTGGCTGGAATTCGTCCATCCCGTCACTGGTCAGCGCATCAGCCTCGAACAAATCGCCCCATTTTGACATTTTTTTTCAACAAATTGGCTATTTTTTAAAAAAATATCCGATTTTTCGAGAAAAATAGTAATTTTGCACCCAAGTGTATACTTTAAGTACTTGTTTGCTAATTGCATGTTATTCAACTGATAATAAAACTTAAACATTATGACTATATCAAGGAAAATATTTCTCCTGACGTTCTTGCTGCTTATTTGTACAATTATTAAGGCAGCAGATGTGGCAGATGTGAACGGAACGAAGTATTCTTCATTCTCTTCCGCCTTAGATGCCTGGAAATCTTATTCCATTTTTTCAACAGGAGCCAAGACATTGAAGCTGCTGGCAAATGTGGAGATCAACTCATCCACCGAGCTTGGTCTCACGGTATTATCTGCCAGAACCATTGACCTGAATGGCTATAGCATCACCGTGAAGGGCAGCGGTCACGGGCTGATTGTCAAGAACAACCTTACAGCAGCGCTTACCTTGAAGGACAGCCGACCTTCAGCAGGTACGCATTATTACTACATCGGTGCCGACAACCTGGCCCATGTGTGTGACGCGTCCGACCCCAATTACACGGCAGCCGCTGGCGACAAGAAAGGGTCGTTCACCGGCGGCTATATCACGGGAGCCAACTTTACTGGTGCCGGCGACAACGATGGCCTTTTCAAGGTGCTGGGAACATTCAACATGCAGGGGGGCACCATCATTGGCAACTACTGCAGCCAGCATGGCGGTGCGGTGACGGTTCGTGCCGCTGCTACTTTCAACATGAGCGGTGGCAATATCATCGGCAACAAGGCCGGCGTGAGTGGCAATGCCGTCTATCTGACTGGTCTCACGGCGAGATTCTATATGAGTGCCGGCACTATCATTGGCAACAGCAACGGCAACCACAATGCGGGCGACGCCGCTGTCTACCAGGATGGTACGGGCGACATCATCACCCTGTCGGGCGGCACCATCATGGGCAACTACTGGGCTGTGAACTGCGACGACATCGGTACGGTGGCCGTCACCGGCCCTGTTAGCGTGACCGGCAACGTGAAGGGTATTGGCGGATGGGGCACCCTGGAACTCCAAGGCAATCCCACCATTGCCAATAACACGGACGGCGTGACGAAGACCAACGTGGTGGTGCCCTCTGGCAAGACAATTGATATTACAGGGAAGCTGAGCAACAGCACTCCCATCGGCATCACGATGGAGACACCCGAAGACGAGGTCTTTACTTCCGGGCTGTCAGGAAGAGGTAATGCCTCGAATTTCTCCAGCGACGACCCCACCTATCCCATCGGGCTTAACGCGTCGAACGAGGCGAAGCTGGTGGTGCCCCAGGTGGCCGACGTCGACGGTAAGACCTACAGCTCGCTGTCGGCAGCCCTTGACGACTGGGATTCGAACACCACACTGACGCTGCTGGCCGACGTCACGACAGACGATCAACTCACCGCGTCGTTGCTCTCGAACAACAAGACCCTCGACCTGAACGGCTACGGCCTCACCATGACCGGCGCCGACGCCAGTGTCATCAGCATCACCACCGGCAACCTGACCATCAAGGACAGCCGCCCGGCTGAAGGTACGCATTACTACTACATTGGAGCCGACAACCTGGGTCATCTCTGCGAGTCGACCGACCCTGCCTATACCGCAGCCGCAGCCGATAAGAAAGGCTCGTTCACCGGCGGCTACATCACGGGCACAAACCATACGTCAGCTCTTCTCCTGGCCGGTGCCATCAGCGTGAATGCCGGAACACTGACCATGACGGGAGGTACCCTCATCGGCAACTACACTAACCGCCATGGTGCCGTGGCACTCAATGCCGGCACCTTCAACATGAGCGGCGGCAACATCATTGGCAACAAGGCCGGCGTAAGCGGCAATGGCGTCTACATCAGCGCTGCCTCCAGATTCAACATGACCGGAGGCACCATTACCAACAACAACAACGGAAGCCAGAATGCGGAGGACGCTGCCGTCTACCTGAACGGAACGGAATTCAACATGTCGGCAGGCGAAATCAGCCATAGCTACTGGGGCGTCAGCAGCGATAACTCCGGCACCATCGTCATCAAAGGCTCGTCGACCATCACTAACAACAAGAATGGTATCGGTGGATGGAATGCCATGGAGCTTCAGGGCAGTCCCACCATCTCAGGCAACATGACAGGCACCACCGCCTCGAACCTGACGGTTCCCGAAAACAAGAAGATAACCATTACGGGAACCTTGAGCAACACAGCACCCATTGGCATCACCATGGAGTCGTATGACTACGAGGTGTTCACCTCAGGTTTGTCGGGCAAGGGTGATGAAACCAACTTTGCAAACGACGACACCGAATTTCCCGTCACCCTGAACGCTGCGGGTGAAGCAAGGATTGTGGCTCCCATCATAGCCGATGTGGACGGCACGAAATACCGTACGCTGAGATCAGCTGTCGACGCATGGAACGACATGAGCCTCCTCAGCGGTAAGACGCTGACACTGCTGGCCGACGTGAAATGCAAAGAGACCATCAGTCTGGGGCTGCTGGTGACATCGGAAAGAACGTTCGACCTGAACGGCTACGGACTGACCATGACGGGTGACGGCAGCAGCATTTTCACCAAGAACAATACGGCGAAGCTCACCCTGAAAGACAGCCGTCCCGGCGAGGGCACACATTATTATTATATAGGTGCCGACAACCTGGCCCATCTGTGTGAGGCTACCGATCCCAATTATACCGCTGCCGCAGCCGACAAGAAGGGCTCATTTACCGGCGGCTATATCACTGGCGGCAATCTCAGCTCGGCAGGCGACAGCGAGGGAACTATCACTGTGAGCCTGGGCACCCTCGAGATGACCGGCGGCACCATCATCGGCAACTATAGCAGTAAGAATGGCGGAGCCGTCGTGGCAACAGGCAGCACGGCGCTTACCGTCGGCACCTTCACCATGAGTGGTGGCAGCATCATCGGCAACAAGGCCGGCGTGAGCGGCAATGCCGTCGCTGTGGCTGGTTATGGCGTGTTTGGATTGAAGGGTGGTACCATCACTAACAACAACAACGGGGCTGGTAATACCGGTGATGCTGCCGTGTCGGCATCCGCCAATACCACCGTCACCTTGTCGGGCGGCGAAGTCAGCCACAGTTTTACCAGTGTCAGCAGTGAGGGCGCTGTCGTCATTGACGGTGCCGTGACCATCACCGGCAACCAGAAGGGCATCATCAACTGGGGCACGCTGAGCCTTTCCGCCAATCCTGACATCAGTGGTAATACCGATGGTACCACGAAGACCAACCTGGTGGTGCCCACGGGCAAGAAGATAACTATTGCCGGTGCGCTGAGCAACACCAATGCTATCGGCATCACCATGCAGACACCCGCCGACTTGGTATTCACAAGCGGATTGTCGGGCAAGGGCGATGCCGGCAACTTCGACAGCGACAACAGCACGTATCTGGTAGGAGTGAACGCTGCCAACGAGGCTGTATTGCAGAAGGACATCAATAACGCCGACATCACCATTGAGATAGCTGACGACACCTTCGACGGCACGAAGAAGACCCCCGTGGTGAAAGTCTACGACTGGAGTCTGCCTGCAGAAAGCCGACTGCTGACCGAGGGCACCGACTACGAGCTGGAATACACCACCAACGAGGGCGGCGACCCCACCAAGCCGAACTATATCGATGCGAAGACTTACGAGGATGACGTGATTGTCAAAGGTATTGGCAAGTACTGCAACTCCAGGAAGGGCAGCTACACTATCAAACCATGCCCGCTGACCGATGCCAAGATCGTTGTTACCGTAAGCACGCCGCTGACATACAATGCTGATAAGCAGGACGTGACGGTGACCGTGCAGTATAACAACGGTACTGACCCTGCCGTCACCATCGATGCAGCCAACTACGACATCACGCCTGCTCAGGTGAAGGAGGTGGGCGACTACGACATCGTCGTCACCGCCAAGGATAACAGCAGCCTTACGGGCAGCATCACCAAGGTGCTGCAGGTCACCGATAAGGACATGACAACCTACGAGAGCCATTTCACCGTCAGTCCCGACCCCATCCCCAGGCAGATTCTGCTGGAGAGTGAGACAGAGGTGAAGCCTGAGGTCGCCGTGACCGACAACGACACGGAGACGGTGCTGACAAAGGACACGCACTACACACTGGCCTACACTGACAACAAAGACGAAGGCACCGCCACGCTGACCATCACGGGTCTTGCCCCCTATTATAAGGGAACCATCACCCGCACGTTTAAGGTGGTGAAGGAGTTCTTCGAGGCAACAGGCGACATCGACTGTCGCGTCACAGGCCCAACGACGGTGTCGGTGGGTAACAGCACCCACACCCTTGCCGTGCCTGTCAGTCCTACCGACGTGGTCATCCCCGCTACGGTGACCAACGCCGTCACGGGCGACGTGTTCACGGTGACGAGCGTTGACGAGGGGGCCTTCGCCAGTGCCGACATCACGTCGGTGAAGCTTCCCGACGGTATCACCGAGATTCAGCCCGGCGCATTCACAGGCACAGACAACCTGAAGTGGATTGACGTACACAACGCCACCGGCTTCATCACCGCCAGCATGGATCGTACGCTGTCCTCAAGCCCGTTCCTCGGCGTGCCGAAACAGGCCCTGGTCTATGTCTTCGGCACGAAAGCCTCTGGCGACAACAACGTGTTCTACAACGGCACGGACTATGTCTGCGACAGGTTCGTCATCTACGATGACCTCTCAGGCTCTCAGAAGCAGTATCAGGATGCCGGCGACTACAAATGGCCCATCACCGTGCCCACGGCATTCAAGGCGAAGACCGTTGCCAACACGCGCCAGCTCACGAGTGGCCACTTCTACACCATCTGCCTGCCCTATGGCCTGCAGCTCCCGGCAAAACTGGTGGCATACGAGCTGATATCGTCATCCGACAAGAACATAGGCTTCCAGGCCCTTGAAGGCGTTGTGCAACTCCAGGCCTACGAGCCCTACCTGCTGAAGGCTAAGACCAGCGGCGCACTGCTAAGCGCCACCAACGTCACCGTTCCTGCCAGCCCCGCCGAGGGAGGTATGCACAGACTGAGGGGGGCAGGTCCCGTGGGCACGGGCGATGCCTACTTCTACGGCACCATGCGCTACATGGGAACGACGGCTCCCGCAGCCGAAGGTCTCTACATCATGCAGGCCTCGGGCAACTGGGGCAAGATTGAGACCGCCCAGGACTACGACCCTGCCACCGGCACAGGCATCTGCATCCTCCCCATGCGTGCCTACGTCAAGATGGGCTCGCCAGCAGCCCGCCGCCTCACCGCCACCTACACCAGCGGCATCGAGGAGATGCAGACTGCCGAAGAGGACGACGCCCCGGTCTACAACCTGCAGGGCATGAAGATCAACCGCGCCAACGCCAAGGGCGTGGTGATTGTCAACGGCAGGAAAGTCAGGGTGAAGTAAACGGTCTTTTGACTGCCACTATACCAAAACGGGTATAATTTTGCCAATAGCGGCAAATTTTATACCCGTTTTGGTATAGAATTTTGTACTTTCGGCTTTTTTGCTTATCTTTGCCACACCAATGTGCTAATAAGACTAATCTGTTATTGAACTATGAGAAAATGGATTCTTTCTTTGATGTCAGCCATCCTGCCCGTAGCTATGCAGGCACAGACGTTCCAGCAGGAGTTCGGCAACCCGCGTAAAGTCTTCGTGGAAACCGTTGCCATGCCCAATCATGCCGACAGCCACTATGCTGTAGGTCAGCAGGCCACGCTGCGTGTCGCAGCACGTGAAGGTGGGGTGCCGCTTCAGGGAACAATGCTGCGCTATAAGGTGGGGCCAGAGATGCTGCTCCCTGAGACCTACGACTCGGTTGCATTCGTCAGCGGTGAGGCAACGATTGCCATGGGGACGATGACGGAACCGGGCTTCCTGGCCTGCCAGTATGAGTTTAAGACCGCTGATGGGAAGAAGCAGACAGACTTGGTGAAACTGGCCTTTTCGCCTGATGCTATCGAGTCATATACCACGATGCCAAAGGACTTTGAGCAGTTCTGGCAGAAGGCACTGAAAGAGGCGCGTAAAGTAGATTTTGAACCTGAATACTTCGATGTGCCCGATGCCACCAACAAAGCGTTCAAAACCCGTCTGGTCCGCCTCCATGTGGGAAAGAATAAATGGATTTACGGCATGCTGACTATTCCTCTCACCCATCGGAGAGGGGCTGGGGGTGAGACATCTTTCCCCGTCGTCCTCTGTCCTCCAGGTGCAGGCAGCACGAAGGTCTTCCCCAGCGACTACTTCGGCCGTGAGGGCATGATCTATATGAAGATAGAAATTCACGATAACGACCCACGCATCCCCGATGCCGAATACAACGCCATGCGTCAGAAGAAATGCGACGGCTATATGCGTCGGGGAATGGAATCGAGAGATACCTATTATTATAAAGATGTATATGTGGGCTGTGCCCGAGCCGTAGATTTCCTCTGTTCTTTGCCAGAATGGGACGGTAAGAATGTCATCGTGACGGGAGGCTCACAAGGTGGCGCACTGACCATCATCACCGCCGCTCTCAACGAGAAAGTGACGATGTGTGCCCCCTTCTATCCTGCCCTCTGCGACCTCACCGGATTCCTCCATCAGAGAGCTGGCGGCTGGCCAAAATTCTTTACCTCCTGGTATAAGGACGGACGCATCGACATCGCTCAGGAGCAGGCCGTTGAGACCCTTCAGTATTTCGACGTGGTGAACTTCGCCCGTCTGCTGAAAGTACCCACCTTCATGTCGTGGGGCTATAACGACGACACCTGCTCGCCTACCTCTGTATGGGCAGTATGGAACGTCATCACCGCCCCTAAAGAGAAGGACAACACCCCGTCGAGCGGTCACTGGCGCTTCCCCACAAGTCAGACAAAGTGCTTGGAGTGGATGAAACAAAACCTGGATCGCCGTTAGGGGAAATCTAAGACCAACGTGAATGATTTTCCTCAGTCGGCAGCATTAAACACCCCGATTTTTTTTGGCACTTCCAGCTTTTTTGTTTATCTTTGCGGACGAGAATAGTAATCTGGCAGATGAGTAAGTATGAGATTCCTTTCCTGACAGCGTGCATTCAGGCATTCGGGCGGCGCTTTGGCATGACGCGACAAGCAGCCTTCCGATACCTGCATGAGCATAAGGGCTTGGCGTTCTTAATAGAGTTCTACGACGTGGAGCATCTACAGTCAATGGACGAGACCATTGACGACCTGCTTATCGTCTGTCAAAAGAATGGAGGGGCACTGGTATGAAACTCTGGGCTTTCTCCGCAAAACTAACGTTGTAGCCGTATGAATCAGCCTTCCCATCATCAAATAGCAACCTACCTGACCAACTATGCACTCAGCGAGTTGGTAAAGTATGTGATAGAAGATACAGGCTGTTCCATTGAAGAGGCTATGGAACAAGTATATAACTAAACTTTCCCACCCTTATGAAATTGAGTAAATTCAGTATATATAGGGCGTTCAGACCACCCCTAACCCCTCCTAACTTAGGAGGGGTTAGGGGTGGTCTGAACAAATGGAAAAAGGTGGGAAACTTCAATAAAGATAATTTATGTATAACTGCAAAACCGTGATGCCTATGGGCTGAGAAAAGAAAGACAAAAGACATATAGGAACTGAAGCGTCCGCTTGAATCTTGTTTCCGAAATTCGCCAAAATTAAAGAAACACACAGGAGTAAAAGCGAGGATGCTCACGCCGATGGCGTGGGCTTTTACTCGTATAAGTGTGTTAGGTGTTTGGCGATACCTCGGAAACGTAGACGAAGTAAGAAGTCCACGTTTTCTTTTTGTATATACTCGAAAATCAATGATAACTCCAAAAAAACAAGAATCATGAAACAGAAACATTTGGTGACATTACTCATGGCCCTGCTTACACCCTTTTCGGCATGGGCAGCCTTAAGTGTGGGTGACACGTTCGCATCGGACGGCATGACTTTCAAAGTGACCAGCATTAATCCCAATGAGGTGCAGGTTGGAAATGGTAACGAAAGGGCTGTTGACCGTAATACGGCAGGCGAAGTAAACATCCCTTCCAGCGTTGCTGATTCTGAAGGCAATAGCTATACGGTGAAAACTATCGGAGGCATGGCCTTCTATGGGTGCCAGAAGCTAACGACCATATCAATTCCCGCTTCCGTAGACTCCATAGGCTATGTTGCTTTTTACTCTAGTGGGCTTACTTCTTTCACTATTCCCAGCACGGTCAAAGCCGTTTGGGGAAATCCTTTCGAGTCTACAACTTGGTATAAAAGTTTGCCTGACGGACTAGTCTATAAGGACAATGTGCTGTTAGGTTATAAAGGAGGGAAGTTAGAAGGTCATGTGGAAATAATGGAAGGTACAAGGCTTATTGCGGGAATGGCCCTTGAAAAGGCTACTGGCATGACCTCAGTAACCATTCCAAGTTCCATAGAACACATACCCCCTCAAACTTTCGGTAACTGCAAAGACTTACAATCTGTCGTAATTCCGAATTCGGTTAAAAGCATCGAACGATATGCTTTCTATGAGTGTAGCAGTCTGAAATCAATAGACATCCCCAGTTCTGTCACAGAGTTGGGTGAACTTGTGTTTGCGAATAGCGGCTTGGTTTCTGTGAGCATCCCTCAGTCACTTACGCAACTTCCGGAAGGAGCATTTCATGAGTGTACAAATCTTACGAGTGTTACAATTCCGTCAAGTGTGAAGCTCCTTGGCGGCGGTGCTTTTTGGGATTGCACCAGCCTAAAAGAAGTCAACTTGGCCAACGGTCTGACAACGATTGATCAAAATGTGTTTTATGGTTGCACCGGCCTTACCACTATCAGCATACCTGCCAGTGTGACGAAGATTAACAACAGCGCTTTCCAAGATTGTACTGGCCTTACAGCCGTTAATATTACAGACCTGACGGCATGGTGTAGGATTAAACAAGGTGGTTATTTCAGCAACCCGCTTCTTTATGCCAAGCATCTCTTCCTCAATGGCAAGGAGGTTACCGACTTGATTATTCCAGACGGCATAACCACCATAGGCCAGTATGCTTTCCACGGATGTGAGGGTCTGAAAAGCGTGTCAATTCATTCAGGAGTAACCACCATTGAGACGAGCGCTTTCCGCGGATGTACTGGTCTCACTGCCGTCCATATCAAGGATATTGCCGCATGGTACAATATCAATATGAATGGCTCTTCCAGCAATCCTCTTTATTATGCCCAACACCTTTTTATAGATGGTCAGGAAATACACGATTTCGTTATTCCTGAAGGCGTGAAGACTGTTAGCTCACCGATTTTCGAGGGCTGGAAGAACCTTAAAAGCATCACTATCCCTTCAAGTCTGGAGAGCATCACCACCACAAGTGCCTTCCGCGACTGCACTGGCCTATCGGCGGTTCATATCAAGGATTTGGCAGCATGGTGTAAGATACAATTCCCTAACTATAGTGAAGCTAATCCGTTGAGTGTCGCTAAACACCTTTTTATGGACGGTCAGGAGATAAAGGATTTGGTTATTCCTGAGGGGGTGACCGAAATCAGCTCTTATGTGTTCAGAGGATGGGAAAATCTGGTAAGTGTCACCTTCCCTGCAAGTCTGAAGAAAATCAATCAAAGTGCTTTCCAAGCCTGTACAGGCCTGGCTGCCGTCCATATCAAGGACTTGGCTGCCTGGTGTGCAGTAGAGTTTGCAGATAATCCCTTAAGCATGGCCCGACATCTCTATCTGAACGGTGAGTTGGTCAAGAATCTTGTGATTCCGGAAGGAGTAACCAAGATAAACGGCACTGACTGGGGGGCGTTCTATGGCTGTGACGACCTTATCTCAGTCAATACTGGCAATACGGTAAAGGGCATAGGCCAAAGTGCCTTCTCCAGGTGTTCAAACCTTAAGACCGTTACCATTGGTAAGTCTGTCGAGACCATCGAAGGCTATGCCTTCTATAATTGCACAAATCTTAAGACTGTAAATTCGTTGGTAGAAAAACCACTGCCCATATCAAATACTGCTTTCGGACATACTGACTTGGAGACAAACACCATAAGCACAGAACCTATAGGCATGACTCTATATGTTCCTAATGGTACTAAGGCATTATATGAGAATACAAATGGCTGGGATGTTTTCAAGAATCATATTGTGGAGGCGATGATTATTAATCCTGTAGAGGCTGAGGCAGAGGTGACTGCCGAAAATCTTAGCGGTCAGGACTTGTCGGACAATGTGGTGAACGACGTCTACTACAATACCGGTGACGGCAGCTACGATGCTACGGACGGCAGTATTGTTATCAGACATACAACGAACATGGGGCAGATAGCAAACGCCATGCCGGGTTCTGACGATGTGAAGAACAACTTCACGGGAATCATCCTGAAGGTGCCTGCTGGCAAGGGACTTATTACGGTGAGCGTGAAGACGGTCGGTAATGCCCAGTTAGTGGTTCAGATTGGCAACGGCACACCTATGGTGGCCTCAAAGACAGAGAAGGGTGACGTCGTGTTCAGTTACGACGTGGAAGACGACACTTATGTCTACATCTACTCCATTTACGGTAGCAGTGTTTCGCGTCCGACGCGTGCTCCATCTGAAGGCGAGGTGAAAATCTACGGCATCAAGGTAAGTCCGGATGCCATCTCGGGCATCACGCAGACTATGAAGGCTACAAAGCCCATCGTGCGTATCTATTCTACCAATGGCAGAAGGCTTGGCAAACTGCAGAAGGGCATGAACATTGTCGTGTCAGAAGACGGTACGGTCAAGAAAGTTTTAGTGAAGTAATAATCATACCCCGTCATGTAGTATCATGCGGGTAGTAGAAGCTAAATAAACGATTACCGTAAATTGTTGCAACCTTGCCACCCTTATATTATACCACTGAATACCAGTGCTTTACACGGTGGCAACAAAGGTGACAAGGTGGCAACAAAATGGATGCGCAATTAGCGCATGGCCTGCTATTAATCCCACGGCTTGGGACAAATAATCCAAGCCGTGGGTTCTTTCTCCGCCGCCTTGATTTTTTCCGTTTGCTATGCTGTAGATTTCTATTATTTTCTGCTCATTTCTCGTAAAAAAGTTGGAGTTCCAGCGAGATATTGAATAATTTTGATTAACTTTGTCGCCGTATTCAGATAAGCAGTAAAATGATTATGACTGGAACGACTTATAACAGGACACCTGCCTACGACCGCATCCACTTCGCCACGATGGCTGTGGAAAGCGGAGCCAGGTTGCTTGGCATCACGCCCCAGGCTATGTATAGAAGACTGAAGCGGCAAGACCTCATTCACCAGCGACTTATGCGCCACTACGATTTATTGCACACGCAGAGTCTCGACTACGTAGCTGAGGACATAGCCGAAACGCTCCAAAACTGGGAACTGAGCGAGCAGCGAGAGCAAAGCGAAACTTAACTTATACAGCCATGATAACACTCTATCACGGTTCCTACGCCGCAGTCAGCCAGCCCCAAGCATCCCGTGGACGTCGCAACCTCGCTTTCGGGCAAGGCTTCTACCTCACCTCGCTACGCACGCAAGCTGAGAGGTGGGCACAGTTGGTCACCGAGCGCAAGACGCGCAACGGGATTCCTCAACTCAACGTCTATCACTTCGACGAGACACTTGCCAGCCAGAGTCGTTGGCTGCATTTCGATGAATACAATCTGGAATGGCTCGACTACGTGGTGGCTTGTCGTGCCGGCGAAAAACTCTGGCAGCAGTATGACATCGTGGAGGGCGGCGTGGCCAACGACAACGTCATCGACACCGTGGAGGATTACACCATGGGAATCATCTCTGCCGAACAAGCCCTCGGTCAACTGCGCTACAAGCCTGTGAACCATCAGCTTTGCATCATCAATCAGTCTGTCATCAACCGCTGTCTCCGTTTTATCGAGGCTGTGCCACTAACCCCAAATGTCTTATGAGAGATTCCGTCCGTTGGCGTAAGCAGAGCCGCATTATCCTAATGCTCGCACAAGAACTGAATATCAGCGAAGAGGAAGCCCTCGACCGCTTCTACAATTCACGCACTTACACTTTCTTCGCCGACCCATCGCGGGGGCTACAGGCGATGAGCGACAGATACATTGTGGACGAAATTCTGCAAGAAGGATAAATACAATCAGATAACAGAGCGGATTTTAGTATGACAGCACAAGACAATTTCAAACGTTATGACAGTCCTGAGCAGTGTGCTGAGGCTTTCCAGCAGATGATTGATGCCCGCGAGAGATGGCTTGAGCAGGTGCGTGAACAGGAAGCAAAGATTACTAACGAGCAATACGAGTCCGCATTGGCACGGATTGAGGAACTGTTGCCGAAGGTGGATGAAAACATGCCCTCCAACGACCGCCGCTCGACGACGTTAGGAGGCGCTTGCCCAAGCAAGGAAGCCGTAGAGTTGACGATGATGTCGGATATCGTCATAGACTACGAGAAGGAGCACTATCCCATAGGCAAACCAGCTGTGCATAGTTGCAACAAAAAAAAGCTGGAAGTTCCAAAAAAGGGATGTTAAAAATACTCGTACAGCACTACGTGTAGGATTTTCCATTCGTCCATGTTGATGCGGGCATGACGGACTTTTTTGTGCAAAAAGCAATAAACCTGTCGAAAATCTTGGAAAATCGGATTATTATAACTAACTTTGCAGCGCACATCAAATAAAGGAGGACTGAATATGGAACTGCAGACTGTAAGGACTAGAAAGGAAAAGCTGATACCAAGTGGCGCAAGCATGGACGGCATCAGCATCAGGCGCACGGGCATTGCAAAGGTGCTGTGGCGCAAACTGGACGTTGAGATTCCTAAGAGCGAGGTGATTGCTAACGGTGTGAACATCTATAAAGGCTGAATCGTGATGGGAACAATCACAAGGAAATTTGATGAGAAGGTTGACTGCATTATGACGGAAAGCTACGTCTATACGCCAGTTGACCTTTCTTTATGTAAGGATGTGAAGCGTGTGAAAGTGGTGCGCTCGCTTTGGGACACAGGGGCTTCTGTTACGCTGATTTCTGCCAGAGTAGCCAAAGTGCTTGGGCTTACATCCATTGGCAAGTCTGGTGTGTCGGGATATAACGAGGGAGTTGACGTGAAAAACACTTACTGTGTTCACATAGGATTGCCTACCTTTCATGCTATATGCTGTTTTATTCAAACCCATAATGGAACTACAGACGCTTGAGCCAAATGGCGAAGAAATGGTCATAAACGATGTAGCCGGCTGGCGTGCGGTAGACGATGTCCTTGTCTGCCA
>Ga0247609_10001003_pt1 | contig 35625 bp, 30 predicted proteins | sample 172DNAGHGlowgp2_FD_193487 | JGI IMG/M metagenome (GOLD analysis project Ga0247609, IMG submission 193487) | Sheep rumen microbial communities from Palmerston North, Manawatu-Wanganui, New Zealand - 1728 DNA GHGlow gp2 | ecosystem: Host-associated > Mammals > Digestive system > Stomach > Rumen ... | reverse complement strand
AAATCAAGAACTTCGGCGACAAGACCTACCCAGAGCTGCTCATCGGTCTGGCCCGGCTGGGGCAGGAGGGTTTTGAGAATCTGGTTGTCGACCTTCGCGGCAACACCGGCGGCTATCTGGGTTCGGCCGTCCAGATGGCTAACGAGTTCCTGACAAGGGGCCAGCTGATTGTCTACACTGAAGGACGCCGCTCGCAGCGCCAGGAGTATCGCAGTGACGGACGCGGCTCCTACCAGCACATTCCCCTCGTAGTGCTCATCGACGAAGGCTCGGCCTCGGCCAGCGAGATTTTTGCCGGTGCCATTCAGGACAACGACCGCGGCACCATCATCGGGCGCCGCTCCTTCGGCAAGGGCCTGGTACAGCAGCCTATCTCGCTGCACGACGGTTCGATGATTCGTCTGACCATTGCCCGCTACTACAGCCCTTCCGGACGCTGTATACAGAAGCCATATACAAGCGGTACCGACCGCAGTTATGAGGAAGACCTCATCAACCGCTATCAGCATGGTGAGTTCTTCTCGCAGGACAGCATCAAGCACGAAGGTCCGGAGTATCATACTTCCAACGGACGTGTGGTCTATGGTGGTGGCGGCATCACGCCCGACATCTTTGTCGGCGAAGACACCCTCGGTGTCACCTCTTATTATAAGGAGGCCTCCATGTCGGGACTGATACTGCAGTTTGCATACGAGTATGTCGACGAGAACCGTCCGCAACTCTCGAAGTTTAAGACCAAGAAGGAGCTGGAGGCATACCTCAAGAAACTGAATACCGTCGAACTGTTTGTGAAGTATGCTGAGAAGAACGGGCTGAAGCGCCGTAACCTGATGATTCAGAAGAGCCATGCCCTGCTGGAACGTTTCATCAACAGCCGACTCATCTACAACGTGCTCGACGAGCAGGCGCTGACGGAATACCTGAACGATGACGACCCGGCCATCAGCGAGACGCTGCGGGTGTTCAAAGATGGCAAGGCCTTCCCGCAGAACGAGCAATAACAGCGCTGTTAGCAGAACCGTATGTCGGCAATCACCTGATTGCCGACATATTCGTTCAGACGGCTAACAAACTCCTGGCGACGCATGGCCAGGTCGCTGCGCAGGGCAGGGGAGGAGAGATGTACGCAGAGCGTCTGGTTGGTGATGTAGGCATTCAGCGTGTAGCGGGCAATGGCGTCGCCTGCCACGATGGGCCATGCCTCTACCAGCCGCTTCTGCAGCAGCGGCATCTCCAGTCCCTGCTGTCGCAGGTTGCGCATAATCAGTTCCCTGATGTCCTTTACCTCTTTCCTAAACATTTATTTCGCCGTCTTCTACGTGGTAAATCTTGTAGTCGTGTGTTGAGACCGTCAGAATCTTGTCAAGATGCTCACGGTTGGTGTCGGTGATGAAAATCTGTCCAAACGCCTCACCTGACACCAGACTGACAATCTGTTCCACCCGCTGGGCGTCAAGCTTGTCGAAGATGTCGTCAAGCAGCAGCAGGGGCGTTGCCTGCATGGCCTGCTTCAGCAGTTCAAACTGCGCCAGCTTCAGGCTGATGACAAAGGTCTTCTGCTGGCCCTGCGACCCTTCGCGTTTCATGGGGTGCCCGTCGAGCATAATCTCCAGGTCGTCGCGGTGAATGCCGTGCAGCGAGTAGCCTATGGCCCGGTCTTTATGCCGGTCGCGCTGTATGACCTCCAGCAGCGGACCGCGCTGGCAATGGCTGACATAGTTGAGCGACACCCGCTCGTGGCCGCCCGAGATGCGCTCATAGAACTGCTGGAACAGCGGTGTCAGGCGGCTGGTGAGCTCCGTGCGCTGCCTGAATATCTCCTCGCCGGCCATCGCCATCTGCTCTTCCCAGATGGCCATCATGTCAGGGTCGGGCTCCTCGTCCATCCGCAGCAGGGTGTTACGCTGTTGCAGCGCCTTGTTGTAGCGGCTCAGGGCGTCAATATACGGGCGGTTCATCTGGGCAATGACCACATCCATCAGCCGTCGCCGTTCCTCGCTGCTGCCGCCTATCAGGCTCGTGTCGTCGGGCGAAATCATGACGATGGGTATCAGCCCGATGTGCTCCGACAGCCGGCGGTATTCCTTCTTGTTGCGCTTGAAGTGCTTCTTCTGACCGCGCTTCATGCCGCAGCTGATGGTCAGGTCGTCGTCATACCGGCCTTCCAGCATCAGGAAGTCCTGGCCGTGGCGGATTACCTGCGAGTCAACGGGGTTGTAGGCGGAATGGCAGAACGACAGGAAGTAGATGGCATCGAGCAGGTTAGTCTTACCGACGCCGTTGGAGCCGATGAAACAGTTAATCTTTGGCGACAGTTCCAGCGTTGCCTCCGTAATGTTCTTATAGTTGATGAGCGACAGTTTCTCCAGAATCATGCTGCAAAGTTACGCTTTTCTTGTCTAAAAACGAAAAAAAACATAATTAATAATTTGAAATTCATAAATTCTTTGTACCTTTGCAGCCGCTAATCGTGCGTACATATAAAAACGAATAAAAATAATGGCAAAACAAAACAATCAGCAGAGTGCTCCCGTGGAGGAGACACTCTCCAAGAATGAGGCTTTCTTCCTCAAGTATCAGAAGCAGATTATCGGTGCAGTGGCAGCTCTCGTCGTCATCATTGCCGGTTGTATTCTTTACAACAACTATGTAGCTGAGCCCAATGCTATGAAGGCAAGCACCTCGCTGGCCAAGGGTCAGGAGTACTTTGCCAGTGAGCAGTACGACAAGGCTCTTAATGGCGACAGCACCGGTTTCGCAGGCTTCGCCAAGCTGGCTGCCGACCTGGGTGGCGATGCTGGCAACCTGGCTAATCTCTATGCCGGTCTGTGCTATGCCAACCTTGACAAGTGGCAGGAGGCCGTCAACTACATCGAGAAGTTCGACCTGCGCGACGACCAGATGATTTCACCCGCTGCCCTTGGCGCTCTTGGCAATGCATACGCCCACGTGAACCAGCTCGACAAGGCTGTCAGCACCCTGAAGAAGGCTGCCGAGAAGGCCGACAACAACTCGCTGTCGCCCACGTTCCTCATCCAGGCCGGTGAGATTCTGGAGAGCCAGAACAAGAAGGACGAGGCCCTGAAGCTTTACCAGACGGTGAAGGACAAGTACTACAATTCTATGCAGTACCAGACCATCGACGCTTATATTGAGCGCGCGTCATCTAAATAATGAGTAATGAGCAATGAGTAATGAGTAATGATGAATACTGTTAAGCCATCATTTTGCGCATGAACAAATCACAATTGCTCATTACTCATTACTAATTATCAATTAACCATTGTTATGGCAACTAAAAATCTATCTGAATATAATGTGGACAAAGTGCCCGACGCGTCGAACATGATTTTCGGCATTGTTGTGGCAGAATGGAATCCGGAAATAACAGGCGCCTTGCTTCAAGGGTGTGTCAGCACACTCGAGAAGCATGGCGCTTTGCCTGAGAATATACATGTGAAGACCGTGCCCGGCTCATTTGAACTGATTTACGGCGCACGTCAGATGACCCTCAACGACGGCTACGATGCCGTCATCGTGCTTGGCTCCGTCATCCGTGGCGAAACCCCGCACTTTGACTATATCTGTCAGGGTGTCACGCAGGGCATTGCCCGCCTGAACGCTACGAACAACATTCCCGTTGTCTATGGTTTGCTAACCACCAACGACCTGCAGCAGGCCAAGGACCGTGCTGGCGGACGTCTGGGAAACAAAGGCGATGAGTGTGCTGTGGTAGCTATCAAGATGGCGAAGTTCTAAGCGCTATAGTCTAAGGAACAAAACAACAGCCGGCTGGAAGAACCATTCTCCAGCCGGCTGTGTTTTTGCATGTCCTGCAAGCGACGCGCTCTTACGCGTCATGCAGGCTCAGAACGAAGCGTGCTCCCTTGGTGTAGGCGCCGTCAATCTCCAGGTCGCCATTCATCTTCAGGGCCATCTGCCTGCAGATGGGCAGGCCCAGACCGTCGCCCTTGGTCAGGTCTCTGACCTCACGGAATGCCTTGAACACCTCGTCGTGCTGCTCTTCAGGTATGCCCTGGCCGCTGTCAGTCACCAGGAACTGGTAGGAGTGAGCACTGCGCTTCTTGAACTCCAGCTGTATCTTGCCACCCTCGGGTGTGTACTCGGCAGCGTTGGTCAGCAGGTGTTGCAGGATGTGCGATACGTATTCCTTGTTAATCTTGGCACTCATCTTCGGTGCTTCCACCTTCAGGGTGACTCCAGCCTTTACCTTGCTGCGTATCTGGTCAATCATATTCTCGCAGAAAGGCTGCATCTGCAGATCCTCCATATCAAGGGGCTCGTCTGATTTCTCCAGTCCCGAGAGTGTCTGTATGTGCTGTGAGAAGTCGAGCAGGGCCTTTACCTCCGGCTGGCGGCTGTCCAGCTTCTTCAGCGTGGGCTCTAACTGTGCCGAGATGTTGCTGATGAACTGTGCCTTCAGGGCATTGTTCTCATTAAGCATCTTAATGGTCTTGCCCTGCTTGCGTGTCTGCATGATGAAGCGCAGCAGCACCAGGGCACCGAAGATGAGAGCGGCAGCCAGGACCACGGCCAGAATGCTCAGACCGATGATGACGGCCTTGCGCGTGGTCAGTGAGCTGTCCTTGTCGGCAATGTCGGCCTCGTTGGTGGCAATCTGCTGCTTCAGACCGTTAATCTCGTCGCGCGTTTTGATGGCTGTCACAGAGTCTTTCCATGCCATGTAGCTGCTGTACGACTGGGCCACCATGTTGGCACTGCCTGAGCGCCGGCCGCTGGCAATGAGCGTCTGGTAGACTTCGTCCACCTTGTCGTATTCCTTGGTGGCTGTCATTTTGTCGGCCATCTGCTTGAAGGCCTCATTGCCCTTGCCGGTCTGGCCGGTGGTGTAGTAGAAAACGGCCTTGTGGTAGAGCATGTCGTTTTTCAGAGCATCGTCGCTGGTGCGTCCGGCGTGTGTCTCCATGTAGCTGAGCTGCTCTTGGGCACTGGCGGGCTTGTGAATCTTCATGTACATCTGGTAGCGCTCTTTGCAGGTGAGGTAGTGCAGCGGGGCGCGGCGGCTGATGTCCTGCTTGGTGGCAATGACGGCCTGGTCTATCTGCCGCAGCAGGTCGAATGCCTCCTTCCAGAGGTTCTCGCGGTGGTAGAGCTCGGCTGCCTTGACACCACATTCTACGCCCTGCCGCATCTGTCCCTTCTTCATGTAGTCTTCGTAGGCCCGGATGTAGGTATAGCGGGCCTCTACGAATTTCTTAGACTCCATGGCAACCTGAGCGCGTTGTTCAAGTTCGCTCGTCTGTGCACTGACAAAGGTGCAACAGAAGAGCAGGTTCAATAACAGAATTAATACTCTTTTCTTCATATTTCTTTTTTTTCTGGTTTTGCCTTTTGACCTGCAAAGGTAGTTAATTATTTGTTTACTTCCAAAAAATACCATCTTTTTTTGGTTTTTCTTGCACGACAAAGAGATTTTGTTTAATTTTGCAGCAAACTAACTAAAGCTATAACCAGTTATGAGACTTATTTCTTGGAATGTTAACGGTCTGCGTGCCTGCGAGGGCAAGGGCTTCAGTGATATTTTCCGCCAGTTGGATGCCGACTTCTTCTGTCTGCAGGAGACGAAGATGCAGGAAGGACAGCTCGACCTGCAGTTTGAGGGCTACCGTTCGTACTGGAACTACGCCGACAAGAAAGGCTACTCAGGCACCGCTGTCTATACGCGCCATGAGCCTCTCAGTGTCAGCTATGGCATTGGCATCGACGAGCACGACCACGAGGGGCGCGTCGTCACACTCGAAATGGCCGACTTCTTCCTCGTCTGCTGCTATACCCCGAATTCACAGGACGGCCTGAAGCGCCTTGACTACCGCATGTCGTGGGAAGCCGACTTCCTCCAGTACCTCCAGCGGCTCGATGCCGTGAAGCCCGTCATACTCTGTGGCGACCTGAATGTGGCCCATGAGGAGATAGACATCAAGAACCCCAAGACCAACCGCCGCAATGCCGGTTTCACCGACGAGGAGCGCCAGGCTTTCAGCACCCTGCTTGCCAGCGGTTTCAGCGACACTTTCCGCACGCTCTATCCCGACGAGGTGAAATATTCCTGGTGGTCGTACCGTTTCCAGGCCCGTCAGAAGAATGCCGGCTGGCGTATCGACTACTTCGTCGTGTCGGAGCGCCTGATGCCTCAGGTGGCCGATGCCAAGATACATACCGACATCCTGGGCAGTGACCATTGTCCTGTGGAACTCGACTTGAAATAACCATTAACCCTATACCGTTTATGAAATCTTGTGTTTTGCGCTTTGCACTGCTGTGCTTTGCCATGCTGACGGCTACCGTGACGGCCACTGCCGCCGATGCCCTGCTTGTCAGCATCTCGGGTGCCGAAAAGATGACCTTTGGCCCCACGCCCGACGAGGCATTCAGTAATCCCTATAGTGTGACCGTTGCCGATGCTGCCGGTACGCCGCTCACCGAGGATGTTCTCAGCGGCATGGCCGACTTCAACGTCGTCTGGGACATTGAGGGCTTCAAGACCGCCAACGACACCGAGGGGCAGTACTGCGATTCCTACGGTGCCTTCACCGTGAACAACCAGGGCCAGACCGCCACCGTCTTTGCCCTGCGCAACGTGCCCATGAACTTCTTCGGCAAGATGACTGCCACCGTCACCTGTAACGGTACTGTTGCCAAGGCCGAGAAATTTGTTGTCGCTCTGGGCGACCCCTCGTCGCCGACAGGCTATGTGCTGCCCTTGGGCGGCTATCCAGCCAACCTCTCTGCCTATCCTGCAGCGCTGTTGGGTTATCAGTTGACAAGCGAGACATACGGCAAAGCCCATGATATAATAATAGGTGGATGGTGTGTTGCCGGTAGCGATGGCGGCAAGAGCGCCGTGCTGACTGCCGATGCCCATGGCGGCCAATACCTGCATTTCTCGGCACCTAACATGCGCAAGTCGCACGTCATGACCCAGGCCGTCGACCCCTTCTCCGGACAGCTACTCTTCAAGACCCGCCTGCGCTTCCTGAACGCTGGTGCCGTGGTGACTCTGACGGGTGGCAATCCCTTCTGGCTTAACAAGAACTATACCTGTCCGGTGAGCCTCAGTTTCGACGGTTCTGCTATCACGCTGAATGGCACGGCGGTGGCCAGCGACGCTGCTGCCGTAAAGTTCACCACCGGCACATGGTACGATGTCGTCTTGTCGGCCGACAAGTCCAGCGAGACCTGCTATGCGATGGTCTATGACCAGAGCGGACAGCTGTTAGGCCAGACTGACGTGGTTGCCTGGACTGAGACATCGTCGCCCACTTTTTTCAGTGTGGGCATGGGCAACTCCAACAGCGGGGCTGTCGATATGGCGGCGTATGAGGCTTTCCTGCCGCAGCCTGCTACAGACAGCTTTGTGCTGCAGACAGACAAAGCCACGCTCTCCATCCCCAACAAGGAGTCGGCCAACCTGAGCGTTGCCATTGCCGACAAGGATGGCTATCCCATTACCGGCCTGGCAACGTGGACCGTGCTGGAGGAGGATATGCGGCAGTCTGTCACCATCACGCCCCAGGCTGCTGACTCCCATAAGGCCACCGTCACACTCTCAGAGACCGCCGAGGCTGGCACTGTCACCATCCAGGTGAGCATAGGCGGCAGCACCAAGACGATTGAACTGAGCCTCACCTCGTCGGCCGAAGGTATTAAGTTTACTGAAAGTTCGACAAGCATGACCATACCCCTGGATGCCGCTGAGACGGCCACCGCCCGCTTTGCTGCCATCGTCATCGACGGCGAGGGCAACACCGTGGACAATACCGTGACGCTGGCTGCCTACGACAAGGACGGTGTCAGCGCTTTCAAGGCCGACGGCATCAGCTTCGACCCTGCCACGGGCGTGCTCTCTGTCGGTGCTACGGCCTCGCCCGTCCTGCTGACCATCCGTGCCACCGGCAAGAACAGCAAGGGCGAAGAGCTGTCGAAGTCTGTCAGGGTGAATATCCACGGCATGAAGTTTGACTTCGGAACGAGTGCCGACGATGCCGTCGCCGACGGCTTTACTGCCGTAGATGCCTCAACGGCCTACAATGCTACCAGTGGCTACGGCATGAAGCGAGGCACGGTCACGGCCGGTGGTACACCGTCGGCCACCGATGCCACGACAGACTATCTGGAAGGGGCTATGGAGTTTGACTTCAAGGCTAACAAGGGCGACTTCTATTCCGTAGAAATCACCTATCAGGGCGTGCTCACCACGGGCTACATCAACAGCGACCTGGCTGGCTACGAGCTGGGCAACAGCACCACCATGACTACCGCCACCTTCACCATTCCTGCCACGACAGCCGTCATCGACCTGCGTGTGGCCAATGCCGACGCTACCCATGTGGCCCGTCTGGCACAGGTCACCATCACCAAGCAGGCCAAGCGCCAGAAACGCCAGAAGCGTGTGGTTCACCACATCGGCGACTCCACCTCTGCCAACAACGGCTCGTGGGCTTACCGTCTGAAGAATCTCGTCGGCAGCACCTATCCTGAGCTGGACGAACTCTGCAGCTTCCTGAATAAAGGTGCGGGTGGCCGTAACCTCTCAACCTATTACACACAGGGCAAGCTGGCCGCCGTGCTGCGCGACATCTATCCCGGCGACATCCTCATGTTTGGCAACAATGGTACCAACGGTATGGGTACCAGCTATGAGGCCGACATGAACTACTACCTCAATGCTGCCGAGGCTCTCGGGGCACAGATTATCATCAACAGCTATACCCCCCACGGTGCCGTCAGCAACTATGCTTCGGGCTATAATGCGTCAACCAACTCCTTTGACAGCTATCGCCGTGACAGCTACGAGACCATCGTGCGCCGTGTAGCCTCCCAGCGTAAGACGAAAGACGAAAACTACTTAGGCTTTGTGGAGATAGGCAAGAATGCCGATGCCGCCTTCAATGCCTATGTGGCCGACTACGCCAAGAACGGCTATGCCAGCAAGGATGCTGCCGCCCAGGCTATCATCAAGTGCTTCACCGACCATAACCACTACAGCAACGGTACGCTGGCCTGCGACCTGATGCTCAACGGCTATGGCGACGTGAAGGGTATTGTGGCTCAGCTGGTGGAAATCCTGAGTGCGCCGCTACCCACGGGGGTAGGCTCCGCTGCCTGTCAGCGTGTAGCCGATAATGTCTTCTACACCCTCTCCGGTCAGCGTGTGACGTCAACCGCCAGCCCCGGCCTCTATATCAAGAGCGGTCGTAAGATGGTGGTCAGGTAAGACCTCTCCTTGTCGTCTTACTGGCATGAGGCGCGATAGTGTTTCGGCGACAGTCCCATCAGCTGTTTGAACAGGCGCGAGAAGTAGTAGGAGTCGTCAAAGCCTACTTTATGGCATATCTGATTAATGCGCATGTCTGTGGTCTTGAGCAACAGGCATGCGCGTTCTATCTTCATACGGTTGAAGTGGTTCAGCGGACTCTCGCCCGTCTGCTGGCGGAAGAGGGCTGAGAAGCGGCTGGGGGAGTAGCCGGCAAAGCGTGCCAGGTCGTCGATGGTTAACCGCCGCTCCAGGTTCTCCTGCATATAGTGGCGTGAGGCTGTCACAACGTCGCTGCATGAGGCGCTGTCTTGATGGCGGTAGTGGTTCAGGTAGCGCATCGTGGCCAGATAGTAGTGAAGCAGGGATGAGGCATAGCGCAGCGACTCGCGGTCGGTGCTGTGCTCCAGGGTCGAAAAGATCTCCTCGAACACGTGCTGGCGCTCGCTGATACGCGAGTTCAGTGCCGGCCGTATGTCGTGCGGCGTCAGCAGTCCTTCGCTGTAGATGTCGGCATGGTCGCCCGTAAAGTGTATCCAGTAGATGGTCCAGGGCTGCCTGCTGTCGGCAGCGTAGGTATGTGCCTCGTTGGCCGGCAGTATGAAGAACTGGTTTGCCCTCACCTCATATCTTCTGTCCCTCACCTCATACCATCCCTGCCCCTCAATGCAGTAGATGAGCACATACTCACCGATGGGCTCCCGCCGCTCACGCCGATGGCCGTCGGCATGGGGGTAGTAGCCGATGTCGGTGATGTAGAGGCTCGACACCAGCGGGTCCTGCCGTTCCGTCTCAATGGTCATGGGAGGCAGCACAATGCTGCGCTCACCGGTGAATCCTTCCTTCATAGCGGCGACAAAAATAGTCTTTTTTCTTCAATTCACCAAATTCTATAGTTCATTTATTCTAAGGAATCAGGGAATATGGGAATTATCATTTCCTTGTTGTCCCTATTACTAATACTTAGTTTTTAACCCTCACCTCTGACACCCAACGGCATAACACGCTGGTAATCAATATATATATTGGGTGAGGGATGTATGCTCTGGGTGGCACCCGAAGGCACACCCGTCTGCCAGTCTCTCGCCGGAAAATCCCAGCCTCTCGTCAGAAAATCCCAGCCTCTCGCAAGCATGAGAGGCCGGGATTTTCCGGCGAGCCAGCCTCTGAGCGTTACTCCGGGTGTCATCTTGGGTGTCACCTTGGGTGTTAGTAAAAACCGTGTAAGTATCTGATAATCAGTTTGGGTGTCAGAGGTGAGGGTTGTTTTCCCTTTTCCCTATATATACGGGGCGGTCTTCTAAGTAACCTTTTGTTGCATCTCCAAAGCATAATTTCTTCTGAAATCCTTTGCCAAAGTCGAAAAAAATGAGTAACTTTGCGCCAAGTATTGCTGAATGCACCATCGTTCGAGCGCTGCTTGCTTGCCGCTTGCCTTTCTTTGCCACGCGAAGAATTGCAGGGACGCAAGTGATGGTGCAGGATTCCCTGAGCGCAGGGGGGAGCGGTATGATTTTCGTTGGTAAACAATAACAGCATTAGCAGTTATTCGGCGTGTCTGAAAGGTGAGATGTTTAGAACACGAGCTAAGATAACGGTAATGACTAATGTCTGCACTCGATAGTGCGGACATGTCACTTATCTATCTTAGCAGGTATATCTCACCACCTCAGACACGGATATAGTGGTTCGCACTATTTTCGTGTCTGTTTGGTTGGTGTGAGGTGCCTGTAAAAGCCAGGATAAGTGCTGTGCTCCTAAAACTATCAGAGTATGGCAAAGAAAGCCCAACTTGGCTACAAGAAGATTGAAGAGCGGCTACAATCGCTAAAAAACAATTCTTTGTTCGCTGACAACATTGGCTATCAGTTGTTGTATGCTTTTGGCAAGAGCGAACGCGATATTCAACGGTATAAGGAAGGTAAGGGAGTCCTGAGGACATTCGACGGACTGCTTTTTTTTATGGCTGATAGATAATGTTCCTCAATCTATAGGTTCGCTGGCGTAACAGGCCAAGCGTTCAGCGGGTTCCCATTGTTCATAGTCAATCTCCAGGTTGCGCTGGTAGTGAGGTATAACCAGATATTTGTTGATTGCCTCACCCACGAACTTTCCAAGATTGACAGGAACGGCGTTGCCAATCATCTGCTCAACATCGGTTTTGCTGCCTATAAATTTGAAGTTCCTGGGAAATGTCTGTATCCAGCTACGCTCTTCGGTAGTTAGTGAACGAATGCCATCCTTTGATTTTACTGGGTCATTTGTGTGTATTTTATAGCCTTCGGGCATAGGGCGATTGACTCCACGAACGGTAGGACTTGGTTCATCTATAGAGAAAATGCCGCGACGAACGTAGCTGCGGGGATGGCGGTAGTAGTATTCGATGCCGAGGGAGTCGCCGAAATAGTCGCGCAGGGTCATAGGCTTGGCAGCGAGGCCGCTGTTGATGAACGGCTCCATGAATCCGTCCATTTCGCGAAGCTTGCCAATGAGGAAGAAACGCTTGCGCTGCTGTGGAACGCCGCAGAGGGAAGCATCGAGCACCTGCTGGGAAAGGCCGTAGCCCGCATCCTTGAAGATGGCCTTGGCTTCGACGAGCTTCTGAGTCTTGGTGATGCGGGCAACGTTCTCCATGACGAACCACTTGGGACGGACACGGCTGATGATTTGCGCATAATGCACTGTGAGGTCGCCGCGACCTCCGTCCTCGTTGCGCTTGCCAGCCGAAGAGAAGTCCTGACAGGGAGGGCCGCCAATAATCATGTCGGGTTGAAGCTGGTCGATGGCGATGGCACTGGCTTGGACGTTGCTCAGGTCCATGTCTTCGGCGGGATGGTTGAAATTAAGGCGATAGACATTTAGTGCGGCCTCCCACTTGTCGTAGGCGGCAATCACATCGAAGCCTGCTTTCTGGAAACCGAGGCTCAGACCTCCGCAGCCACAGAATAAATCAACTACTCTCATAGGGATAATCATTCAAAAAGACCTGGGGTGTTAACGATGATTGCATCGAAGCGTCTCTCGGGCTGCAAGAGCAATTGTCCGTTCCCCTGTATGATGTTCTTTATCTCGTCCTTGCCAATGCGTGGGTGTGCCAGTTCGGGGCTTTTCAAGTAGGCGTATGTACGATTTCCGCTGGCGGCAAACGCTTTGTCATTCTTTCCACCGCTTGACATGAGGGAAGTTATATTTGCATAGTTGAACACCCCGTTATAGGTTACATAGTCGAAAAGCATACGGTAGAGCCAGACCACCGACCTGTTGAAGCGGCTGATGTTGTAGGTGGTCGAACCGTCTTTCTCTTTCTTTGGAACAAACTCCGCATCGGTGCAGATTTTAATCAAGGCAATGTTTGACCAGACAAACACGTCGAGACAGTCATCCGTCAGCCTTGACCGCTTGTCGGTTTTCCACACAGGCTGTATCATGATGGGTGATTGATGCTTCACCATGTCTGCCATGACACGGACGACGGCATCACGAATTAGCGTGAAGTGCGGCCCGACGCTGCTTTGCTCGTTCCAATGGTCAATATGGGGCACGCCAGCAAGCAGTTCTCTGAGCCTATCCTTTTGTTTTTGTGTCTTATATTGTTCGCAGATGCTACAAGCTACATAACATATCGTCGGATTACGGACTACTACCTCGCAACTTTGCTTCTCGGCCTCGCTGTTCCTCGTTGTACTGTCAGGCAGGGCCGTAAGCTTAATCTCAAGTCCTCGCAGGGGTTCTTTTCCTTTTTCCAAAGAATAGAGCACAAGGTCGATATGCTCGTTCTTTTTCAATCCGATGAAGTATTGCTCATAGGGAGGGAAACTCGTCTCGAAGCTGTAATAAAGATTATCCGAAAGCGGGTCGAGACCAAACAATTCTTCACCGCTAATATATTTGTGCTGTACATTCAGGCTCTTGTCGAGACAGATATAGACAGGCTGTAGCCCTTTCGATGACATATAGGCTACGAGTGAAGCAGGAAAGGAGCTGTTGAACTGGTTCTTTCCCCAGCCTTGGCCTTTATCGTATGCACGATTTGAATGCTTTTGTCCGAATAGTCCGGGTTTTATAACTTCTGTTGTCATAAGTAACTTATATGATTTGAGGGTGCAAAGATAATGTTTTTTTTCGAAATAACACTTTCAAATAAGTATTTTTTGAAGACCGCAGGCATTGAATGACTTCTTGAGTTCCTTTTCGATAATGGTAATTGGCAGATATAAGATGAATCTGTTGATTGTGAACAGACACAAGAGCCATTTTAAGAGAGCGGAAATAGAAGAAGCGGCAGAGAACGTGCTGGTGACTCGCGAGTTCTATCCCGACAAGACGCTGGCTGACCTGTACGACCCCGACACGATGCCGCAGGACTTGCGCGAGGCTCACGCCAAACTGGATGATATCGTAGAAAGCTGCTATCCAGGCTATCCCTTCGCCTCAGACGAAGCCCGCCTGGAGTGCCTATTTAAGTTGTATGAAAAAATGGTGGTGAGCACCAACCATTTGACAGTGAGCGCCAGTCAACAGACGAAGAAATAGTATGAAAGGATTACCGCTCTACCCAGTTCTCACACTTTATACCTGGCATCAGGCTGAAGTGCTTGATATTGTCTGTTACGACAGTCAAGCCATAGTGGAGTGCGGTCGCGCCGATAAGCATGTCGAACTGTCCGACCTCTTTGTCGAGGTCTTTCTTGATTTTCTTTAAAGCACAACGTATATGTCCGTACTCCTCAAACACGTCGCTGATAGGGTAAACGGTTACATCACGACGCAGGCGTTTAGGCTCCTTGATGTGACGCTCGTAGTCGCTACTATTGATGGCCCCGTATGTCAGTTCAGCCAATGTTACCTCAGAAGCAAAAAGTTGGTCAGGATCCATGGCTTCCACATGTTCTTTCACTCCATGGCGTTCATGAAAGAACTCAATCCATGTACAGGTGTCAAGGAGATACTTTTCCATCAGTCATCCAGATTGATGTCACGCATAAACTCATTCTTACGGCCATCCTTAATGGCTGCTTCCATTCGGGCAGCATCTTCTGGGTCGTCCTTCCAACAGCCAGCCAAAGACATTAAATCACGTTTACGCTCTTCTTTTGTTAAAACAGGCATTTCTGGCTCCTCTTTATATACTACAGAACTCGTTAGCATGACTACCAATTTCATCTTATCTGTGTCGTTCAAGTCCTTCAACGTGTCCCAATAAATTCTGTTGACAGGCGACTGTGAGGTGTTTTCTCTTCCGTTCATAATTCAAATAATAGATTTCTCACTGCAAAGATACGAATAAAAATAGAAACGACAAACAAATATGGAACAAAATTGCAATAACATCGTTGACATACGCTACCAGCAGACAGGCGAAGCAACAGCCACCGACGCTCTGGGTATGCGTGAGATGCAGGCCAAGGCTTACGAGGCCCGGCAGAAGCGTTTCCTGCTGATTAAGGCTCCGCCAGCATCGGGCAAAAGTCGTGCGCTGATGTTCATCGCTTTGGACAAGCTGGTGCACCAGGGACTGAAGATGGTGGTGGTGGCGGTGCCGGAAAAGAGCATCGGACGCTCGTTCCAGAACACGAAGCTGATGCCTTACGGATTCTTTGCCGACTGGGAGGTGGCTCCCTACTTCAACCTGACGGACGTGAAGAACGAGAAAGACAAGAAAGGCCGCTTCATAGAATTCTTCCGTCAGTCGAGAACAAAGATTCTGGTGTGTGCCCACGCCACGCTGCGCAATGGCATGAAGGAGATACCTGACGAGGATTTCAACGACACGCTCCTGGCTATCGATGAATTTCACCATACCTCGGCTGATGCCAACTCGAATCTGGGTGATGTGGTGCGACGCGTGATGAATAACTCTACGGGGCATATCGTGGCGATGACGGGTTCGTACTTCCGCGGCGACGGCATACCCGTGCTGAGAGTAGAGGACGAGGCCCGGTTCTATCCCGTTACCTATAACTACTATCAGCAACTGAACGGCTACAAGTATCTGAAAAACCTGGTGCTGGGTTATCATTTCTATCATGGCAACTATCTGGACCATATCCGTGAGGTGCTGGACACCACGAAGAAAACCATCATCCATATTCCGAGCGTGAATGCCAGAGCCTCGACAGGTATTGGCAAATATGCTGAGACGGAGGAAATTATGAAGGCAATAGGCACGGTGGAGCAGAAAGACTACAATACGGGCATCTATAGTGTCAGGACTGTGGATGGAAGACTGCTGAAGGTGGCCGACCTGGTAGAGGATGACCAGAAGGAGCGCAACATGGTGCAGGGCTATCTGCAACGTATGAAGCACAGAGAGGATATGGACATTATCATTGCGCTGTCAAGCGAGAAGACCAAACTCATTGTGCAAGAGCAACTGGATGACTTGAAGGCAGCCATTCTGCAAGACGAGTCGGTGGTGAAAGCCATCAGCGGTTCAACAACGGCAGAGACCATCACCCAGCACTTGGTTCCAAAAGTGATACGCGAACGCTTTCCAGACTTTTCGGAAGACGAAGTAGAGGAGGTTCGCCAGCACGTATTGCTTGATATCATGATAAAAGGTAACGATATTGTGGACGATAAGGGAAATCCTATTGACATTTCAAGCAACGAAGAACAGGAAAGTGAGGGCAACAGACTCATCAAGATAGCCAACAGGTTTGTCAATATCGACAGGTTGAGCATCAATCTGATAGACACCATCAATCCTTTCCAAAGAGCATACGAGGTGTTGTCGAAGTCGGTAGATGCACCCACACTGAAGATTATCCTGGACACGATAGCAGAACAGAAGCTCGACCTGACGCCGGATCAGGCTATCACCATCTTCAAAGGACCACTGAAGCAATACGTGGCGGAACATGACGGACGGCTGCCTGACATCAGCCATCCTGACCCCAAAGTCAGGGAGATGGCGGCTGCATTGCAGATGATAAAGAACCTGAAAGCCTAAATTTTTTACTAATGATGACATCACATCAGAGGATAAAGTGACAGGCTTTATTTATGTGTTGAGCTCTCTATCTGATAACCCAGACATTAAGGAACAGAAGAATCTCTATAAAATTGGCTATTCTACAAACCCTGTTGAGGAACGCATAGCAAATGCAGCGCATGAGCCGACTTACCTGATGGCCCCTGTCAAGATAGAGGCTACGTATAAGGTGGTCAATCTGCATAGTCAGAAGTTTGAGGATATGATTCATCAGATTCTGAAACCAGTCCAATTCCACGTTACTGTGATTGATGACGACGGAGAGCCACATGAACCTAAAGAATGGTTTATTGTCCCCCTGAATGTTGTCGACACCATCATTGTACGGATTATGGACGGCTCAATATTGAATTACACCTACAATGCCACTATGCAGTGTTTGGAAAAGAGGATGACTTAATCTAAACGGGTTTGTTATCCTCGTCCTCAAAGCGCGGATAGTAATATTCTCCATGTTTTTCGTGTTAATTCTCCATTTGTTGTGTAGGATTTTTTGATTACCTTTGCAGCCGGAAAAGAAACTAAAAACCTACAAACAATGCGAGACAGTAAGGCATTTGTCTATTTTATTTGTTGCGTGTCGGCCATGGGCGGACTGCTCTTCGGCTACGACTGGGTGGTGATTGGCGGCGCCAAGCCGTTCTATGAGCTGTATTTCGGTATCGGCGACTCACCCTTGATGCAGGGCGTGGCCATGACCACGGCCCTGGTGGGCTGTCTGGTGGGAGCCATGGTGGCCGGTGCTGCTGCCGACCGCTGGGGGCGCAAGCCGCTGCTGATGGTGTCGGCGGTGCTGTTTACGGTGAGTGCCATAGGCACAGGCTTGTTCGACGACTTCACCTTATTTAATATTGCGCGCTTCGTTGGTGGCGTCGGCATCGGCGTGGCGTCGGCCCTGGCACCGATGTATATTGCCGAGGTCAGTCCCACCGAGATTCGCGGCCGTATGGTGTCGCTGAACCAGATGACCATCGTGCTGGGTATCCTTGGCGCACAGATTGTGAATATGCTGCTGGCCCGCGATACCACCGTTGCTGAAAGCCAGGCGTGGAACGTGGAGTGGGGCTGGCGCTGGATGTTCTGGGCCGAGACGCTGCCAGCAGCATTGTTCCTCGTGATGAGCTTCTTCATTCCGGAGTCGCCGGTTTATTTGAAGTTAAAGGCTGCGACGGGGTCGCAGCATAAGGGACAGGAGGCGGGACTAAAGGAGCTGATGCAGTCGAGGTATTCGCGTGTGCTCATTCTTGGCCTTGTCATTGCGGTGTTCCAGCAGTGGTGCGGCACGAACGTCATCTTCAACTATGCCCAGGAGATTTTCGTCGGTGCAGGCTTTGATGTCGACGGTATGTTTATCAACATCGTTATTACGGGCATTGCCAACGTGCTGTTTACCATTGTTGCCCTGTACACCATCGAGCGGTGGGGCCGCCGGACGCTGATACTGATTGGGGCCGGAGGCTTGGGACTCATCTATCTGACCTTGGGCACCTGCTATTTCTTCGAGGTGAAGGGTGTGATGATGGTAGCGCTGGTGGTAGCAGCCATCTCGGTGTATGCCATGACGCTGGGGCCTGTAACGTGGACGCTGCTGGCCGAGATTTTCCCCAATCGTGTGCGCGGCATCGCCATGGCCACCTGCACGTTTGCCCTGTGGGTGGGTTGCTGCACGCTGACGTTCTCGTTTCCGTCGATGAACGCCGCCTTGGGGTCGAGTGGTACGTTCTGGATTTACAGCGGCATCTGCATCTGTGCCTTTATGTTCCTGTTCAGAAACTGTCCTGAAACCAAGGGTAAGTCATTAGAAGAATTAGAAAAAGAACTAACAAATGCCTAACTTAGGGTCAATAAGATGATAAAAGCTTGGAGAGAAATTGTGACCATCCCGACGTATGAGATTGGGAAGGCAGAGAAGAACCCGATGTTCTTGGAGAAACGTGTGTATCAGGGGTCGAGTGGGGTAGTGTACCCCTATCCCGTCGTGGAGTCGATAGCCAATGAGCCGACACCCCATGAGTGGCAGGCCGTGTGGCTTGAGAACGAGTATGTCAAAGTGATGATACTGCCCGAGCTGGGCGGCCGCATCCAGATGGCTTACGACAAAATCCGCGAACGCCATTTCGTGTACTACAACCATGTCATCAAACCGGCGCTCGTCGGCCTCACCGGTCCGTGGATTTCCGGCGGCATTGAGTTTAACTGGCCGCAGCATCACCGTCCGTCGACCTATCTGCCCGTCGACTGCGACATCGTGGAGAACGAGGACGGAAGCATCACCGTGTGGGTGAACGAGATGGAGCGCATGTTCCATCAGAAAGGCATGGCGGGCTTTACCCTGCGTCCGGGCTGTGCCTACTTGGAGATTCAGGGACGTGTGTCGAACCGCACCAACCTGCCGCAGACCTTCCTCTGGTGGGCCAACCCCGCCGTAGAGGTGAACGATGCGTACCAGAGTGTGTTCCCGCCAGACGTGAATGCCGTCTTCGACCATGGCAAGCGTGCCGTCTCGTCGTTCCCCATTGCCACGGGTACCTATTATAAGATGGACTACTCTGCCGGTGTCGACATCTCCAACTACCGCAACATCAAGGTGCCTACCTCCTATATGGCCGTCAACTCCAAGTACAATTTCGAGGGCGGCTACGAGAACGATACACAGGCCGGTATGCTGCATGTGGCCTCGAACCATTTCTCGCCCGGCAAGAAGCAGTGGACATGGGGCAACGGTGACTTCGGACGTGCCTGGGACCGTAACCTGACAGATGATGGAGAGTCTGGCTTCCGTCCCTACATTGAGCTGATGGCCGGAGTCTACACCGAGAACCAGCCCGACTTTACGTGGCTCATGCCCTACGAGGAGAAGCAGTTTGTGCAGTACTTCATGCCCTACCGCGAGCTGGGCGTGGTGAAGCAGGCCACAAAGGACTTTATCTTCAACATAGAAGCCCTCCCCCAGCCCCTCCCGAGGGGAGGGGAGCGTGTGGTTACCTTCAAGGTGATGGCTACGTCGAAGCAGGAGGCGCGCATCATCTTGAAGCATGACAACGGTGAGGAGTATTATAACAAGGTGGTAACGCTGTCGCCCGAGACGGTGCTGACAGAGACGGTCGACGTGAAGGGAGCCAAGTTCAATGAACTGACCTTCACTATTAACAAAACCCAAAACTCCCCTCTCCCTCGGAGAGGGGCCGGGGGTGAGGCTCTTTTCTGGCACGCCGAGCCCGACGAGATACGCCCCATTCCCGATGCCGCCGAGGCAGCCCTGTCGCCTGAGGAAACGAAGACCGTAGACCAGCTCTTCCTGACGGGTCTGCATCTGGAGCAGTACCGCCATGCCACCTGGAGTGCCCTCGACTACTATGAGGAGGCGTTGCGCCGTGACCCCAACAATGTGCGCTGTCTGAACCAGACGGGCTTGTGGTATCTGCGCCGTGGCCGCTTTGCCAAGGCCGAGCAGTACCTGCGCCGGGCTGTTAGGATATGGCAGAAGCGCAACCCCAATCCCTACGACGGCGAACCGCTGTTCAACCTGGCCCTGGCGCTGAAGTACCAGCATAAGAAGGCTGAGGCCTATCAGCTCTTCTGGAAGGCGACATGGAACAAGGCATGGGCCGATGCCGGCTACTTCGAGGCTGCCTGCATCAGTCTGGGTGACGGCCGCTTGGAGGAAGCCCTCGACGAGGTGGAGCGCAGTCTGATTTTCAACAGCCACAACCACAAGGCGCGTGCCCTGAAGGCCGCCGTCCTGCGCCAATTGGGACGTCAGGAAGAGGCCTTGGAATGGATTAACGAGTCGTACAAGATAGACCATTTCAACTACGGCTGCATGATGGAGGAGCACCTGCTCACCGGCAGCGACGAGCCGCTGAAGAAGATGGCCCGGCTGATGCACGGCAATGTGCATAACTACCATGAGCTGGCCCTCGACTATGCTCAGGCCGGCCAGTGGCAGACGGTGGTAGACGTGCTGCAGATGGACGATGCCCGGCAGCACCCCATGACCTATTACTATATGGGATGGGCACAGGCCACGATGGGCGATGTGGTAGCAGCCAACGCCACGTTTGAGGAGGCCGAACGGGTGGACAGTGCCTACTGCTTCCCCAATCGCCTGGAAGACGTGCTCGCGCTGGAGTGCGCTAAGATACTTAATCCTGACGGGGCCCGCGCCTCTTACTATCTGGGCTGTCTGTTCTATGGCGTTCGTCAGTATGACGTGGCCGTCGAGAACTGGGAACGTGCCGCCGAGCTCGATCCGCAGTTCCCCACCGTCTGGCGCAATCTGGCCCTGGCCCGCTTTAACAAGCAGGACCGTCAGGAGGAGGCCCTCCTGTTGATGGAGCGTGCCTTCAGTCTCGACAAGACCGATGCCCGCGTGCTCATGGAGCTCGACCAGCTCTATCGCCGCCTGCAAAAGCCCCACCAGTTCCGCTTGGACAACCTGCAGCAGTACCCCGAGCTGATACAGCAGCGCGACGACCTCGTGTTAGAAGAGATAGCCCTGCTCAACCAGTTGGGATACTACGAAGAGGCCATGCAGAAGCTCGATGCCCACCAGTTCCATCCCTGGGAGGGCGGCGAAGGCAAGGTGCCAGCACAATACCAGATTTGTCGGGTGGAACTGGCCAAGCGCGCCATCCTCGACAAGGACTATGACAAGGCCATTAAGTTGCTAAACGAATGCCTCGACTATCCCCACCACCTGGGCGAAGGTAAGCTCTATGGTGCCCAGGAGAACGACTTCTACTATCTTTTGGGTGTAGCATACGATGCCAAAGCCAAAGAAGTGGAAACAGATTCTTCACTCTTCACGCTTCACGCTTCACTTCAGGCGAAAGCCGTCGAGTGCTGGGAGGAGGCCACGAAGGGACCACAGGAGCCTGCCGCCGCCATGTACTACAACGATGCCAAACCCGACAAGATTTTCTATCAGGGACTGGCTCTGCTGAAACTGGGACGTCAGGGCGAGGCCAACGGCCGGTTCTATAAGCTTGTCAACTACGGCAAGCAGCATATCTTTGAGTCGCAGACCATGGACTATTTCGCCGTGTCGTTGCCCGACCTGCTTATCTGGGAGGACTCGCTCGATGTGAAGAACCGCATCCACTGTCTCTATATGCTGGCCCTGGGCTACTATGGCCTCGGCGACCTTGAGCACTCCGAGCGCTATCTGGCTGAGGTTGAGCAACTCGACATCAATCACTATGGCACGCAAGCATTCCGTTCGCTAATGAAGATGTGATATGAAGAATTCCAATGTTATAAGAATCTTTGTGGCTGGCTGCATAGCTTTGCTGACAGCTGTAGGTGTTAAGGCGTCTGATTTTGGTAAGGGCGTGACGTGGGACCGCCACAGTCTGCTGATAGGCGGGCGGCGCGTCTGCCCCGTGATGGGCGAGGTACACTATTCGCGTATTCCTGCGGCAGAATGGGCCGACGAGGTGCGCAAGATGAAGGAGGGTGGCGTCACTGTCATTGCCACCTACGTCTTCTGGAACCACGTGGAAGAGCAGGAGGGCATCTTCCGCTGGGACGGACAGCGCAACCTGCGCCGCTTCCTGGAAATCTGTAAGGAGCAGGACGTGCCTGTCGTGCTGCGCCTGGGACCGTTCTGTCACGGCGAGGTGCGCAATGGCGGCATTCCCGACTGGATGTTTGCCAAGGGCTGCAAGTTGCGCTCGCAGGACAAGACCTTTCTCAGTTGCGCTGAGAGGCTCTACCGCCAGATTTTTACGCAGGTGCAGGGCTTGCAGTGGAAGGACGGCGGCCCCGTCATGGCAGCCCAGTTTGATAATGAGTATCGCGGCTCAGGCGACTACCTGATGGCCCTCAAGAAGATTGCCCTCGGAATAGGCTTCGACCTGCCTTTCTACACCCGTACCGGCTGGCCCGAACTGTCGAAACCCGTGCCCTTCGGCGAGATGCTGCCCCTCTATGGCGACTATGCCGACGGTTTCTGGGACAAGGAAACGAAGGCGTGTGTGGGCAACTACTACAAAGCCTTCAACTTCAAGGGGTTCCGCTCGTCGACGGCCATTGGCACCGACCTGCTGGGCAAGCAGGAGGAAAAGGTGAACAAGGGCGACGAGCAGTATCCCTACTTCACCTGCGAACTGGGAGGCGGCATGGCTACGGCCTACCATCGCCGTCCGTTCATCTATACCGACGACACCTATGCCATGGCACTGGTGAAGCTGGGCTCAGGCTCCAACCTCCTGGGCTATTACATGTACCACGGCGGCACCAACCCTGAGAGTACGACGGGCATCACCTTGAACGAGACGCAGCGCACCCTCGGCACGGCCAACAACGACCTGCCGCAGCTGACCTACGACTTCCAGGCACCGCTGGGCGAGTTTGGCCAGACCTATCCGCAGTACTACCGTCTGCGCCCCCTGCATCTCTTCATGCAGGACTATGGCGGACTGCTGGCACCGATGGAGGCCACCTTCCCCGCCAAGCAAGACCTGAAGCGGGGCGAGGACAGCGGCTTGCGCTGGGCCGTCAGGTCGAAGGACGGCAGTGGCTTTATCTTCGTCAACAACTACGAGCGCCTGCAGAACCTGTCGGTCAAGAAGAACGTCAGCCTGTCGGCCTGTGGCGTGACGTTGCCCAAGCTGACCGTCCCTGCCGGCTGTATGGCCATCTTCCCTGTGGGTGTCGAGGGCATCAGGTATGCCACGGCGCAGCTGGTGGCCCGCCGCGACGGCAAGGTCTACCTGATGCAGGTGAAGGGCATACCCGCAACCATTGCCATGCAGGACGGTAAGACGCTGAAGCATGTCAAGCCGCGTGGTCTGGCCAAGCCTGTCTATCAGAATGTGTACCTGCTCACCCAGCAGGAGGCCGAGCAGCTGTTCCTCGACAAGGTGGAGCAGGCTGCCATAGCCCAGACCGTCAGCTTCACCAAGGTGAAGGAGGCCGGTGCGCTACGCCCGATTGTCAAGGGAAAGGCCAAGGTGGCCGAGGCTCCTCAGGAGGCTGACTGGCAGCAGGCCGCCGTCTATAAGATTGCCGTGCCAGGCGACCAGCGTGCTGGCAAGCGGCTGCTCAGCATCACCTATCAGGGTGACTGTGCCCGTCTCTATGCCGGTGGCAGGGTCATTGCCGACAACTTCCAGTATGGCCGTCCGTTCCTCTATGGTCTTTGGCGACTGCCTGAGGACGTGAAGGAACTGGAGCTGCGCATCCTGCCCTGGCAGGCCGGTGCCCCTGTCTACATGCCTGGCGAGGCCGACACTACGCCGGGCGAAAGTGTTAGGAAAGTGGAAATAACCTCTAACGGACTATAGCCCCATGAAGAAACTCTGCCGCTCATCTTTATTCTTTATTCTCTGTTCATTATTCATTAGCAGCGCTGCAGCGCAGGACTACATCTCGTTAGAGGGAGCCTGGGACTTTGCCGTCAGCGACGGGACACCTGCTGCTTACGATGACTATGTGATGTTGCCCGGCTCCATGCTGACCAACGACAAGGGCAATCCTGTCAGTGTGCGTACGCAGTGGACGGGCTCGCTCTACGACTCGTCGTTCTACTTCAACCCCTACATGGAGAAGTACCGTGTGGAGGGTCAGATGAAGTTCCCGTTCTTCCTGACGCCTGAGAAGCACTTCGTCGGTGCAGCCTGGTATCGTCGCAAGGTCTACGTGCCGCGTGAGTGGCGCGACCGTCGTGTGACACTCTTCCTGGAGCGTCCCCATATAGAGACCAAAGCCTATGTCAACGGTAGCGAGATAGGCCGGCAGATGAGTCTGTCGACTCCACACCGCTACGACATCACCGACCACCTGAAGTTTGGTGAGTCAAACGAGATTGCCATCCGCGTCTATAATGGCATTGAGAATGTCTGCGTGGGACAGGACTCTCATAGCGTGACCGACCAGACGCAGGGCAATTGGAATGGCATCACAGGACGACTGGAGTTGCAGGCACAGTGGAAGAAACTCAATATCAGGCGTGTCAGCGTGCAGCCCGACCTGGCGAAGCAGACCGTCACCGTTGAGGTGCAGTTAGAGAACCATGTCGGTGGTGTGCGCATCTTCCCCATCTACGACTACTGGGTGAACGCCACCGTCCGCCTGCTGAACGGCCGCCAGGGTGGAAAAGTCGTTGGCATGCAGCGTGTGGAGGCGCTCAGCAGCAAGCTGAAGTTCCAGTTTCCCATTGACGGCCTCCCGCTGTGGGATGAGTTTAATCCGGTGCTCTACCGCCTCACCGTTGAGGCTGGCAGTGACATCTATGAGACGCAGTTCGGCCTGCGCGACATCCGTGTCGAGGGGCGTCAGCTGATGCTTAACAACCGTCCGCTCTTCCTGCGCGGTACGGTAGAGAACTGCTGCTTCCCTGAGACGGGCTATCCGCCCACCGACGAGGACGAGTGGATGCGCATCTTCCGTAAGTGCAAGGAGTATGGACTGAACCACATCCGCTTCCACAGCTACTGCCCGCCGGAGGCTGCCTTTGCCGCCGCCGACCAGCTGGGCCTCTATTTGCAGCCGGAAGGCCCGTCGTGGCCCAACCACGGTGTGCGCCTGCGTCGCGGTCAGAAGATTGACCAGTATCTGCTGGAGGAGTCGAAGCGTATCATCGACGAGTATGGCCATCACCCCTCGTTCCTGATGATGGCGGCAGGCAACGAGCCCGCCGGCGACTGGGTGACCTACTGCAATGACTGGGTGAAGGAGATGAAGAAGTACGACCCGACGAAAATCTATGCCGGTGCCAGCGTGGGCGGCGGCTGGGCTTGGGACGGCGGCTCCGACTTCCATGTCAAGGGCGGCGCACGCGGACTGGACTGGGACCGTCAGGCCCCCGGCAGTGCCGATGACTACTATCAGGGCATTCTCTTCCCGCGTAACTACAAGGACACCGTGCCCAACCAGTCGCCCGTCATCACCCATGAGAAAGGTCAGTGGTGTGCCTTCCCCGACTTCAAGGAGCTGCCCCAGTACACGGGTGCCTATAAGGCCCGCAACTTTGAGATTTTCCGCGACCTGCTGCGTGATAATGGCATGGCATCGCAGGCCGAGAAGTTTCTCATGGCCAGCGGCCGCCTGCAGGTGCTCTGCTATAAGTATGAGATAGAGCGTAACCTGCGTACCAAGGACTATGCCGGCTTCCAGCTGTTGGGACTCAACGACTACAGCGGTCAGGGTACGGCCCTGGTAGGTCCGCTTAATGTCCATTGGCGGGAGAAGGGCTACTGCACTGCCCGTGACTGGACGGAGTTCTGCGCTCCGCTGGTGGCGCTGGCCCGCTTCCCGAAGTTCGTCTACACCAACGACGAGCAGCTGACTGTTCCTGTTGAGGCCTACAATGCTTTCTGCACCAACGTGGGCGATGTCAAGGCCGTCTATTATATCAGCGACGACAGTCTGCGCGTGCTGGCCGGAGGCGGGCTTTCGCAGGGCGTGCTTCCCATGGGCAAGAACATCTCGTTGGGCACGGTCAAATTCCCGCTTGACAGCATCAAGCGCCCCACCAAGCTGACGCTGACCGTGAAGCTGGCCCCACGCATCCAAAACCATTGGGACTTCTGGGTGTACCCGGGCGCTTCGCTAATGAATAATGAAATAATTAATAATGAAAAAAATAATCAGGTAATCTATGAGGCTGACTCCCTTGACGACAAGGCGCTGAAGGTGCTGAAGAAAGGCGGCTGCGTGCTGCTGACGGCTGCTGGCAAGGTGACGCTGGGCAGCGATGTCAAGCAGAGCTACCTGCCCGTATTCTGGAACACGTCGTGGTTTAAGATGAGGCCGCCACACACCACCGGCGCCTATATCGACAAGCAGCACCCGCTCTTCAAGTACGACTTCCCCACCGACGACTGGTCGAACCTGAACTGGTGGGAACTGCTGAACCGTGCACAGGTGATGAACCTCATGGAACTGCCGGCCGACTACCAGCCACCTATTCAGCCTATCGACACGTGGCATGTCTCGCGCAAGCTTGGCATGCTCATTGAGGCCAGGGTGGGGAAGGGCCGTCTGCTCATGACCACGATGGACATCAGCAGCCAGCTCGACAAGCGCCCCGTGGCCCGCCAGATGCGCCATGCCATCATGGCCTACATGCAGAGCGACGACTTCCAGCCCACGCTGACGCTGACGCCCGATGTCATCGGCCACTTCTACACCCGGCAGGCACCGCCGGTGAACATGTTTACCAACGACTCGCCCGACGAGCTGAAGCCGAAGATTAAGTAGCAGATTCTTTTCTGACGGCCTCTTTTTTGTAAGATTCGCTGAAAGTATTACGCGTTTCGCCGATTTTATTTGTCTGATTGCGGTAAATACCTTAAATTTGCATCGTCAAACAAATAAAACCGGCGAAACGCATGAAAGATATCCTCAGTCATTACGACCCCATCACGCTGGACGAGATGAGCGGCATTCGTCTGATGAACCGTACCGACACGAAGTTCGTCACGACGAGGCCCATGCTGGAACGTCTCTTAACCCTGGCACAGGCAGACTACTATGCCCAGACGATAGACGGCGCCAATATGGCGGCCTACTACACCGTCTACTTCGATACGCCCGACTGTAATATGTACACCGTACACGAGACGGGGCATACCAACCGCCAGAAGCTGCGTGTCCGTTCATACGTCGACTCTCACCTGAACTTCCTGGAGGTGAAGACCAAGAACAACCGTGGACGAACAAAGAAGAAACGTGTGGCGCTCAATGATTTCGATCCCGAGAATCAGGCACAGTTCTCTATTCTTAATCCACAGTTCGAGCCCTTCCTGCATGAGCATCTGCGCTATGACCCGGCAGACCTCAGCAAGCAGCTTGAGAACCGCTTCGACCGGATAACGCTGGTCAACAAGGGAAAGACCGAGCGGCTGACCATCGACCTGAACCTGCGCTTTCATAATCTGGTGACCAACAACTACCGCTTCATGGACGACATCGTCATCATCGAGCTGAAGCGCGACGGGCTTGTGCCTTCGCCCATACTCGCCCTGTTGCGCCAGTTGCGCATCAAGCCCTACGGATTCTCCAAGTACGTCATAGGTTCGGCTCTCACCAACGACCAGCTGCACTGTAACCGTCTGAAACCCAAACTTAACGATATACGTAAACTGTTAAACCATTAAAATAACTATGTTAGATTTCCTCACTTTTTCAGCAGGCTTCACCGACATGTTGGTACGCCTCACCCTCAGTGTCATCGTCACCTGGTTCATCATCTTCGCACTCTATTACAAGAAGAGTAAGCGCCGTGACTTCTCGTTTACCTTCATGCTCATCCATATTGCCATCTTCTTCATCGTCTTCTTCATGATATTCGTGCTGGAGGATATGAAGGGCAAGACCTCCATGGGTATCGGTATCGGTCTGTTCGGCATCTTCTCCATCATGCGCTACCGTACTGATGCCATGCCCGTCCGCGAGATGACCTACCTCTTTATCATCATCGCCCTGGCCGTGGTCAACGCTATTGCCGAGGGTGTGCCCATGTTCGAACTCATCCTTACCAATGCGATTGTCGTCGCCGCCGTCAGCATCTGTGAGGTCAGTCTGAAGACGAGGCCCTCAAAACTTGTGCAGTACGACCGTATGGAACTGATTACCCCCGACCGTCGCGACGAACTGAAGGCTGACCTTGAGAAGCGCCTGGGACTGAAAATCCTGAAGGTTGAGGTTGGTGCCGTCGACTTCATCCGCGACATGGCCATGCTCCGCGTCGTCTACGAGGGCATCGACTCACCGGCCAACAATATTGTGAAACTCAAGAACAGCCAGCTCCAGGAGTTCTGATGCCCTGTCCAAATAGCGGCTTCAACCAGTATATATTATTATGACACCAAAACAGCAAAGAAATGAGCGCTTGGCTCAGACCATTATCAAGCACCTGCAACGCCGTCATATTGAGGGCTTCTATTGTCCGACAGGTGAAGAGGCAGTGATGAAGGTATCGGAACTTATCCCCGACGGAAGCTCCGTGACGTGGGGCGGCACGATGACTGTCCGCGACCTGGGTATTCCCGATGCGCTGAGGAGCAGGGGAACCCTGGAGGTGCTCGACCGTGACCTGGTGGAGACACCCGAGGAAAAACAGGCCATGTATCTGAGGGCGTTCTCGACGGACGTCTACCTGACCAGTGCCAATGCCATCTCCGAGGATGGCGTTATCGTGAACATCGACGGCAACGGTAACCGTGTGGCGGCTATCACATGGGGACCGAAGAAAGTCATCTTCGTGATTGGCCTCAACAAGGTGGCCCAGACAGTTGAGGCAGCCCTGTCAAGGGCAAGGGGAACGGCATCGCCCATCAATGCCGCCCGTTTCGACATCAAGACACCCTGCCAGACGGATGGTGTGTGCCACAATTGCAACTCCCCCCAGTCTATCTGCAACTACGTTCACTTCCTCAGAAACTCCCCCAAAGGCCGTCATGTCGTGGTGCTTGTTGGTGAGGACCTTGGCTATTGATGGCAGTATAAGAATGCTGTAGGAGTCCCGATTACCCAAGGGAGAAACAATCTGTAAACTCTTTGCAACGTCAGCGATACGGTGTTCCTGATTTTGTGTGTACCTTTGCACCCACAAAATCGGGAACATTTTTTTTATGAGACGAACAATCCTTTTTCTTCTGGCCCTGCTCAGTCTGACGGTAGCAGGCCAAGGTGTCAAGCCCCTGCCCACGCTTCATGTGGAGGGCCGCTGGCTGGTCGATAACCATGGCAACCATGTCGTGTTGCACGGCGTGATGGACACGCCGAACATGTACTTCAACGGCGACCGTTGGGGAAATTACTGGCAAGGTGTGCGGTACGATGCCAATGGTGCCAATAGGTGCCTGGCCTATTTCGAAAAGCTGTTTGCGGGTATGGAGAAAGCCAAGTGTACGGTGTTCCGCCTGCACATGGACCCCGCCTGGACCAACGACCCCAACAAGCAGTTCACCAACGGCGGCCAGGAGGACGATATCTCGTGCTTTAGTTCTGCCCGTCTGAAGACCTTTCTGAACTCACTCTACTGGAAGCTCATCGAGAAGGCCATGAACCACGGCATGTACGTCGTGGTGCGCCCGCCGGGTGTCTGCCCCAAGAGCTTGAAAGTGGGCGATGCCTACAACCAGTATCTGATGACGGTCTGGGATATCTTCTCGCAGCATGCCAATGTCAAGAAGTATGCCGGACAGGTAAGCATTGAGCTGGCCAACGAGCCTGTGTCGCTGACGAATGCCCAGGGACAGGAAGACCCCCGGGCACTGCACGACTTCTTCCAGCCCATCGTCGATAAGATTCGCGCGAACGGCTTTACCGGCATCATCTGGGCTCCCGGCACGGGCTGGCAGGCTAACTACACAAGCTATGCTGCCTATCCCATTGAGGGCTACAATATCGGCTATGCCGTACACGACTACACGGGCTGGTATGGCAGCAGCGATGCCAACCCCAGTCCGGAGGTGAAGATTAACACGTTTCACCAGCAGGTGCCGGTGGTCGACACCAACCCCATCATCATCACCGAGGTTGACTGGAGTCCGGAGAAACCGGGTGCCGAGGGACATTACAATGAGCATGGCGACTGGGTGGTGCCCAACTACGGTACATGGTCAACAGGGTCTACGTCGAAATGGGGCAAGGCCTTTAAGGCTTGTCTCGACCATTTCGGCAATATCTCAATGACGCTCTCCGGCACCGGCTGCCTGCTTGACATCGACCGTCTGCTGAAGGATGGCAGCGTGGTGCCCGCCTTTGGTGGTCTGGAGGAGGCTTGCGGCAAGGCCTGCATGGACTGGTATGCCGACTACTACCAGGTAGACTGGCCACATGCCGACGACGAGGTGCAGAGCGACGAGTCGCTAACAGCTGTCTCGCTCACCGCCCCTGCCGAGGAAGTCGAGGTCATGGTGGGCAGCAACACTGCCGTCAACCTGAATGCCACCTTCCAGGATGGTCATGTCCGTGAGGTGACAGCCCTGGCCACCTATGAGGTGGATGCTCCCGATGTGGTCAGCATGGCCTACGGACGGCTACGGGCACTGAAAGAGGGCGTGGCCCGTGTCACTGCTACCTATACCGATGCCAAGGGCAACCGTTTGACGGCCTCTTACCGTGTGCGTGCCACCTTCTTCCCCTTTGCCTCGCAGTTCATCAGTACGTCGCTCTACTCCGAGGGGAAATACAATCCGGCTACCCATGCCTTCAGCCCAGGCCAGTACGGACAGATGGGGTGGCAGTATGGCGGCGGCATCGATATGTCGGGCTATAAGTATCTGGTTGTCAAACTGAAGAGCGCACCCGCCAACGCCCATCTCAACCTGTTTACAACTCCCAGTATCTGGGGCGACTGCTGTGGCACTCCCGATTTCGGTTCCAAGAAGCAGATTGTGGTCAACCTGAAGACCGCCAGGTACACGTCGGGCGGCAAGACCGGTCAGCTGCTCGATGCCAAGAGTATCTGTATCGTGTCCTTCTGGTCAAACTACGGCACCATCGTTGTCGACGACATGTATCTCACCAACAACGAGGATTACAGTCGCGAGAGCACTGTTAACGCCATTGATGGCGTACAAGCCAGCCCCACGGCAGTTCCCGGCACCCACGTCTATGATCTGAACGGTCGGCGCATCAACTCCGCTGGCAGCCTGCCGCCGGGTGTCTACATCCGCGACGGCAAGAAAATCGTTGTCAGATAATGGTTACATGGGTACGGCGGGGGCTACCTCTGTATCATCAGTATTTCTCACGCCTCATGTAGCGCAGCAGGAAGCGGACGTCGGACTCCTTTTCCTGATAGGTGCTGTTCTGGCAGAGTTGGTCGTCAGTAAGGATTTCGGGCAGATAGCCGTGGTCGAGCATATAGAGCATGGCACCCGTGCCGATGCTATCATCGTTCCATAGCATCTCGACGGCCTCCTGCCGGGCAATATCCTCGTCGTAGAAAGGATTGTCGGGAGCGGCTATGCAGGGCGTAAAGCCGAAAGTGAACTGCAGAATGCCCTGTGCGTCGTTCCCGTCGATGAACATCATGATGGGCTGACCGGCGTAGCCGCTGCTGGCAAGGAAATCTGTTGCGCCCTCTACGTACATCTTGTTGCTCTTCAGATAATCCTCCGCCTCCTTCTTCCCTGCAAAAAAGAGCATCTGCTTGCCGCCTGTGCGCTCCAGATACCACTTGGCGTCAGCTATAGCCATGCCCTTTGGCACATAGTCGGACGCCTTTTCGCATATCTGATTCCAATGGGTCTCATCATGCTTGAACGGCATCATCGCACCGTTCATGTGCCACGCCCCCTGATAACTGACAAAGGTTGCTGTGCAGGCGTCATATTGTCTCAACTGGCTGTCGGTGAGTGTGATTTCTTCGCGTGCCAGCTGTAGCCTGCGGCCGTTTGTATGCTCCATGTATAGCGTCTTGCCGTCGGCAGAGACGGTGTACTTGTATGCACCTGCCGGTATTCGTTCTATGGCTTCCATGTCGGCAGCTGCCTCTGTCATCTTTCGTGTGCGCATCAGTTCTGCCAGCCAGTCCTTCGGGTGCAAGGCCAGCGGGCTAACTCTGTACTGGAAGATAAGGTTCATGACGGATGCATGGAAACGCATAGATTCGTTCATCGCATCACTGAGAGATGCTGTCTCATCTATCATTTTCATCAATAGTTTCTCGGCATTCTCGCTGCGCGTTATATAGCTGTTGAGGCTTACCTAGATGAGGGCAGGGCGCATGGTGAGGAAATCCTCCGTGGCTGTGTGCAGCAGTTCGTTGATGTCATCCACCAGCTGGCTGTTGACGGGAGCGTTCTCAAACATGCTATCCAGACGTTTGAAGGCAATCTGTGCCATACAGTCAAATTCTTGGATTTCTGGCTTTCACCAGATGTCGTCCATCTCAGTTGCAGCGTTCCATATCAGGTAGCGCACGGCCATCATACTTGGTTCGTCGGGGTAGTACTCCTCATCGGCATCGTGATACATAGGCACGGGCCAACCGAACATCTTTTGGCAGAGGGTGGAGAACATGCGCCATTGTCCACTGTCGGCCACGACATCCTCCATATAACTGGCTAACGAGACGGCTGTATAGCGCAGGATGACCGCCGTGTTCTCCCCTAAGTCTATGTGGGCTTTCCAGAAGTCGTTAAGTAGTTGGTTGGCCAGTTGCACATAGAAAGCGTCGGTGCGGTGTGCCCGCTGTCCGGGGTGTGAGTGGCACAAGTCGGTGGCCACAATTCTGTTAGGTTTAATCATATTTTTGTCTTTAGTCTTTCAACAACATATTTATCTGCAGGCAACCACTTTACGCTATCCAATCCTTCTTTCATGAGCCATTTGGCAGCCTCGTGCTCGTTCAGGTGCAGCGCTTCCGTCAGCAAGGAGCAGAGGTAGCAATGCATCGTCAGGTGAAACTTCGGATAGTCATACTCCACCGTACAAAGAAACTCATCCACGCAAATCTCCGTCGACAGTTCCTCGCGAATCTCCCGTTTCAGCGCCTCCTCCGGCGTTTCCCCAGCCTCCATCTTCCCGCCAGGAAACTCCCACCAGTCTTTCCAATCACCATACCCTCGTTGGGTGGCGAATATTTTATCTCCTTTTCGAATAATCGCTGCAACTACTTCTATATGTTTCATTATCCTACTGCCATTTTCTGGGCCTTATCTAAGATAAAGCCTGGTATGTGATTCCGCATAGCCCAAGTAATCGTCATGGGCTTGTCTCCATGTGATTTGACGTAATCTACTAGTCCTAAGCAATAATAAGGTGAAGTAAAACCATAGGCATCCACCTTGTGTTCTCTGACGAACAATAAGAACTTCCGTCCATTCGCTTTTTGCTCCACATAGCGTCGTCCTGAATTCTGATGGCTGGCGCTGTTCTGCGATTGCCAATTGAACAAGGCCTCGTTGATGGCGTAATCTTCGTATTGCGTACTTGGCGAGAAATCCTTGTCACTCTTGTTAAGCGTTACCCAAAGCAATTCTGTGTTAATATCGTCTATACTCAGACATCCACTTTGAGGGATAGCACCAGCCTTTTCGGCAGTACGCCTGCCAAATATGGTAAGCTGTTCCTCACGGGTATAACAGCCAAACAATTCTATGACGTTGTCTGCGCCAAGTTCTGCAATAGGTTTCGTTGAAATCATCAAATGCTCTGACAGATACTGAATAATCTGACGCAGTTCATCAACGAATAACGAATACGAACCAAACATCTTCAGGCCTTCATCAATATTGGCGAATCCAAAGTTGTCTATCGACTTGGCATACAAATCGTAGTAGAGCATCAAGGCGAAAGTGTTGTTCTTGGCATTATGCTCATACTCGAAGCCGTTGTCTATCAGTTTACTGATAAAACCGAGATACCTGACGGAATTCACATGAATAAGGCGTGACATATTCTTCTCGAACACCTTAGTGAATTCATCCGCAGGATAGCTCAGCATGCCAGCCTCTCGCAAGAGAGCATTCCAGCATCTGGTTTTGTAGATGACGCGAATATCCAAATCGAATTGTGCCAAGAATGTTGGAAGATTCAAAGGTTTATCGTTATTCACTCTGAACTGGCGTACCTCTTGAACTAAGCGGCGCAGGTTGAAGATGGCCGATTTGATATTGCTGATGATGTACTCACGAGCCAACTTGTCCATTGTGATGGTACATCCGCGAGGCAGCATCGTGAAACTCTCTGCCACAGCACCCTTGAGGGCTGTCGTGGTGACATTCTTCGACTTTGGAATCAGCGCCCTGAAACGGCTCTCATAGCTATAGTTCACATGAGCTTGTGCCACGAAGTCGAGCACCGTCAGACACTCCTTATCAGGTGCAAGGCGCAGGCCACGACCTAACTGCTGCAGGAATATCGTGAGACTCTTTGTGGGGCGCAGGAACAGCACGGTATCAATCTCTGGAATGTCGACACCTTCGTTATAAATGTCAACCACACAGAGGTAGTTAATCTTCTTGGCTCTGAACTGGCTCAGAATCTCTTCACGACGTTCCAAGTCGTCATTACCAGAAAGCATGGCGGCGCGATAGCCTGCTAAACACAATCCGGATAATCTTCGCAATATAGTTCGTCAGCAGCTTTGGCGCCTCTCCAGAGTCTATGCTGTCCGTAAAGACATACTTATCCGACAGAGCCTCCAACTTCTTCTTCAGAGCCTCATATATCAGCGTTTCATAAATGCCAGACTTCAGTTCCATGTTTCTGAAATATACTCAAATAAAGCTTAGGTACATCACATCTGTGTCAGGATCACTCTTTTCCAAATATTCCTTTAAGAGCTTGATCATTTCTTCTTGTGGACATTCCATGTCTTCTATACGTTTAGCTATTTCTTCTTTTTCTTCTTCATCTTCAAGAGAATCCAATGAACTGATTTTATCTATCATCATCTCCCAATGCTCTTTCATGACTTCGAATCTCAGGTCATTCTCTTCACCTGTGTATTGAGCACCACAAGCTGAGAGAAGAGCATGAAACTCAAGAATCTTCCAATTGAAAGCCTCGATGTCTGCGTATTCTATAATGTATATTTCTTAGCTACATTTAGTCTGTATCCCATGTTTGTCTTACTTAATTATGACTTGACCTTATCAAGGTCTTGATTCATATTGTATATCGTTTTCTCTAATCTTCTATATAACTAAAAGTTATTTGTCCGATTTACAGTAGCAGGCTTAGCCTCTACTTGGACGCTGCAAAGGTACTCATTATTTTTGAGAATAATGTGCTTACAGGGTAAATTTACACATGTTTTAATAAAAGCGCCCGTAGCTGACAGCGGGCTCTACGCGTTTGGGCATATCGCCCGTGAAGATATGGAGCATACCCTTGGCGAAGCGTACCTTCTGGTCGCTGCGATACATGGAGCAATTGTCAGTCGCCACACCTTCAAAGTGCGGATTGACGCATCGGCAGGTGCTGGCGGTATTGGGCATGTGTTGCCCTACCAGCCATCGCAGGCACTGGGTGCGCAACGGGCATTGGTCTTGATAACATACGGTGTAGCCTTCTTTGGCTTTCTCAATCAATAATTCTTTTTCCACTTTTGGGGTTTTTGTCGTTGTTTATGATTGTCGTTTTCCTATGTGGTGATAAGTTCCTAATTCAAGTGCTGTTGTTCAGACCACCCCTAACCCCTCCTAACTTAGGAGGGGAAATTAACAGTCTAACCAATTCCCCTCCTGAGTAGGAGGGGCAAGGGGTGGTCTGAACGATGTCATGACTTATCACCACACAGAATTTCATTTTTACCCTCCCTTGGTCCCGTCACAGGCCTCAAAGCCCTATGTACAAAGGACTCAGGGCAGGGGAGAGAGAATGATTGTCACTCCCGTCTCCCTCCCGTTTTCACTCCCGACCGTTC
>Ga0247609_10001000_pt1 | contig 35672 bp, 38 predicted proteins | sample 172DNAGHGlowgp2_FD_193487 | JGI IMG/M metagenome (GOLD analysis project Ga0247609, IMG submission 193487) | Sheep rumen microbial communities from Palmerston North, Manawatu-Wanganui, New Zealand - 1728 DNA GHGlow gp2 | ecosystem: Host-associated > Mammals > Digestive system > Stomach > Rumen ... | reverse complement strand
CGGGAGCTACTGGTGCAAAAGGTGAAGACGGTATAATTGGCCGTGATGGTGCAACAGGAGCCACGGGAGCCACAGGCGCTACTGGCGCTACGGGCGCAACAGGCCCTCGTGGAGAAACAGGTCCGCAAGGTGAAATCGGTCCTACGGGTGCAACTGGTGCAAACGGCCCTGTCGGCGATACTGGTCCGCAAGGCGAGACTGGCCCCAAGGGTGATACAGGCCCACAAGGTCCAGAAGGCCCGATGGGCGCAACTGGTCCTGCTGGTGACACGGGTCCGAAGGGTGATACTGGTGAGCAAGGAGCAAAGGGAGATACTGGCGCCACGGGTGCTACTGGTGATACTGGCCCGAAAGGAGATACTGGTGAGCAAGGTCCAAAAGGAGACACAGGCGAACAAGGCCCCAAAGGTGACACGGGCGAGACAGGTGCAACTGGTCCAAAAGGCGACACAGGCCCTCAGGGAGAAACGGGTGCAACAGGCGCCACTGGCCCAAAGGGTGACACGGGCGAATGGGGCGGCGAAGTTGACCAAACCTATGATGCAACCTCTTCCAACCCGCAAAGTGGAACCGCAGTTGCAGAAGCGGTTGCAACAAAGGAAGACGAGTTCGACGCTGGTCCAGGACTAGAATTCACCGACAGCGACGGAAACAGGGTTCTCCAAGTTGAAGGCCCAGTGGATGTCGTGGCTGGTCCAGGCATCGTGATTGACAACCCCGATGGGAACACTCTGAGGATTAGTCAGCAGTATCCTAGCGATGAGACAGTGCTGTGGAGTGGAACTTGTTTAACACAAGGTTCGGCAGCAGTAAGTTTGTCCGAATCGGCTTCTAATTTTGAGAAGATTGAAATATATGCTGTACCGAACCCAGCCGACAGATTCAATAGCCCTCAAGTCTTCACATATCCAGGCAGCAACACGGCTGGTGCATATTTATGCCCATTTATGACTACTGACTTGAAAGGAAAATTTTCTTGCGGCTTATGGACTATCACTAACGGTACATCGTTCAATCTCATAGCCGCTGGACAAACCGATAGCTATCCTACCCAAAACTGGGATAACAGTTACGGCGGTATTGTCAAGGTCGTCGGCATCCACCGCATCGCTAACAACTAGGAGGTTTTAACATGCCAGAAAACAATCAAATGATGTCAATGGAAGGCCAACTCGTGGGCATGCCCCTAGCTACCTACACTGGTTCAAACGGCGTCGCTGTAGACAATACTAACTATGTTGTTGGTATGTCGCCACCTGTTACATACACATCTACTGACATTGTGAAGTCAATTGACAGTGGATACTTCTTAACTATAAATGCCGTAAAGTGCGGTAACATAGTCACCGTATCTGGGTATTTTGACCCTATGGGGAAAATGCCAATCACGGTCAATACGGATGTGCTCGCATTCGAAATGAAAGATGGTTTCGCGCCAGTCATTGATGTTTATACTACTTGGTATTATGGAAACGGTGCCAGCAACTACGGCGGATTCCATATAAACACATCTGGTCAGGTATTCTTACACCAGGACGGAACAAACAACATTTACACAAGATGTTTCACAGCAACCTATATCGTAGCAGGAGGTAACTAATGACCGCAATCAATTCAAACAGAGCAATTAGAGGCCCCGTTACAGCCGTCCCAGTCGTTGCAGGCAAGGGTGTAAGAATCGTTCCTGATGTAGAGAATAACAGGTTCGTCGTAGAGGCGGATGAGACCGTGCTGTGGGAAGGAACGTGTAATACCGAGTCTTCAGTAACATTATCGGAATCATACAAAAATTTTGAAAAAATAAGAATTTGCGGATATCACGCAAGTGGTGCTGGAATGTTAACAGAGGCGTACACTGCCGATATAATGGCTACTGATAATAAGGAAATAACACTGCAAAGCTGGGTTTCTTGGAGTAATTCCGCATACTATAAGTTTGCCATGTCGGTTCCCTGCGATTTTACGTCAGATACCGTGTTAGCTACAAGGACTGGACGATTCGTTGGTTACTGGGATAATAAATGGCAAGCCAGTAATGCAAATGATATAATGCTTACCCGTGTCGTAGGTATCAACCGCATCGCTTCTAACTAGGAGAAAATGACTTATGAAAATGCCACTTACACACGCTGATTTATTGCTCACGATTGCCAAGGGCGACACTGGTGCGACAGGTGCCACGGGAGCGACTGGTGCCACGGGACCCAAAGGAGACACTGGCTCAACAGGCGCCACTGGTGCCACAGGAGCAACAGGAGCCACAGGCGCTACTGGTGCATCTCTTAGTTTTGACGACCTGACGGAAGAACAGAAGGCCGAACTAAAAGGCGAAACGGGTGCCACAGGTGCCACAGGTGCCACAGGTGCCACGGGTGCTACTGGACCGAAGGGCGATACTGGTGCCACTGGACCCAAAGGAGATACTGGCGAGCAAGGACCTGTCGGAAATACTGGTGAACAGGGTCCGAAAGGAGATACTGGCGACCAGGGTCCAAAAGGTGATACTGGCGATACTGGCGCAACGGGAGCTACGGGTGAGCAAGGTCCTGTCGGTGAAACTGGTCCCAAAGGTGATACTGGTGAACAAGGACCCAAAGGTGATACTGGTGAACAAGGTCCTGTCGGCGCTACAGGAGCCACAGGTGCAACGGGTGATACTGGTGCCGACGGCAAGTCTGCTTACGAAATATGGTTGGAAGAAGGTCACACTGGAACGGTTGAAGACTTCCTTGATAGCCTTGTTGGTGCCACTGGTGCAACAGGCGAAACAGGTGCAACTGGACAGAAAGGCGATACAGGTGAAACAGGAGCCACAGGTGCGACGGGTCCGAAAGGTGACACTGGTGATACTGGCGCAACGGGAGCTACGGGTGAGCAAGGTCCTGTCGGTGAAACTGGTCCCAAAGGTGATACTGGTGAACAAGGACCCAAAGGCGATACTGGTGAACAAGGCCCTGCTGGCGAAACTGGCCCAAAAGGAGAAACAGGTGCAACTGGACCGAAAGGTGATACAGGTGCTACTGGTGCTGGCGGTCTTTCTGCTTACGAATTGTGGATTCAGGAAGGCAATACTGGAACCATTGAAGAGTTCCTTGAAAGCCTTGTAGGGGCAACTGGAGCTACGGGAGCTACAGGTGCAACAGGAGCTACTGGTGCTACGGGCGCAACTGGTGCCGATGGTATTACGCCTCCTGTTCTTCCTCTTATGGCTGGTGACAACATTAACATCGTAGATTCAGACGGTGTAATCGTGATATCGACAATTCCTATAGAAGCTGGAAACGGAATATCCGTAGAAGTTGTAAATGGAAAGCTAAGGATAAGCCTTGCATAAGGATAGAGGTGAGAAATGGACTACGTAATTGGTAGAAACAGCATACCTCTTTCCTTTGAAGGAAAGTTGATGGACTGTCTTGCTTCAATCATAACTCCGTCTATACGTCTTACAGATGCCAACGGGTTTGCAAACTTTGATGGTCATAACGTATGGAGCGACGGAGAGAACGTTTATTATTCGAAGGGTTATGACCAGTATGTGCTTAACAAGAGCACATCTACCTGGAGTACTGTAAAATGGGGAGGTGTATATAGCTTCTATGGAAGTGACGTATGGTCAGATGGAAACTACACGTATTTGTCAGGTCAATATGTGCTAGACAAGGCAAACCTAAAATGGGTGAGAAAGACGTGGAATGGCTATTCCCCACCAGTAGGCTACGTTATTTGGAACGACGGTGGAACCATATATTACTCGGACAATACCTACCAGTACGTACTTGACCCTAGCACATCAACATGGTCAGTAAAGACTTGGTACTACTACTTTAATGGTCAAAAACGGGCAGGATTCCCATTTCGAGGAGACTGTGTTTGGACTGACGGCACAGACATTTATTATACAGCAGAGACTTCTTATACCACATACATCCTTGACAGGTCTACGGATACTTGGTTGGTATGCCCTATGTCTGGATTCTCTGGGCAGATGAGCGGCTACGACATCTTCTACGACGGAGAGAATGCATACTTCTTTGCTACGGACTTGTATCGGTTCGACCCTAATGCAAAATCATGGACTTTGGTACAGTCTCGCGTAAATCTTGGATACGGGAGATATGTCTGGACAGACGGGGTGAATTACTATTCATCCTATTCTGAGTTCGGGGTAGCCCAATCATACCGTAATCGCAATTACGTATTTGACAAATCCACAGAGACATGGTCTAGCAAGGAATGGTATGGAATAGCTACCTTTTCTGCTTACGATTTTTTGTGGTCAGACGGTACAAACATATACTTTTCGTGTACAAATATCCAGTTGGAGCTTAACACAAGCACAATGACGTTTACTCCTAAGACGTGGTACGGGCTTACAGATTTCAAAGGACTTCTCACATGGACAGACGGGGAAAATATTTATTACTCATCTGGAACAAACAAACAGTATGTACTCGACAAGAGTACATCTACTTGGTCTGTAAAAACATGGAACGGCCATTCCGATTTTAATGGTGAGGACATATGGACAGACGGTGAAAATATTTATTACTCATCTGGAACGAGCAAACAGTATGTACTTGATAAGAGTACATCTACTTGGTCTGTAAAGTCATGGAACATATCTAGCTCACTCTATGGGCGAAACGTATGGAGAGAAGGAAATAACATCTACAGTTCTAATGGAAGCTCTCAGTACATACTTGACAAGAGTACTTCCACATGGATAGCAAAGACATGGAAAGGCCTTACTAGCATCGATGGAACCCGTGTATGGTCAGACGGTGAAAGCACATTCTATTCTTATGGAAATAACCAGTACCTTCTACACCCATTGTCGTCTACATGGACTCCAATCGATTTCGGTGTTGAAGTTGATGGTCGTGATATGTGGTCTGACGGAACATATATGCACCTCGGTGCTCAGTGTATAATTGATACCCCTACTACGGTAAACTAGGAGGAACAATGACCAGTAATCCAGAATTCATCGCAGCCGTCATAGCCGTGCTTACAGGCTTCGCAGGCCTGCTAACCGCCATCGCTCTTTACATAAAGAGCCGAGCGGAATGCAGTTCAATCCGAGAGGAGCGAAAGTCAACCAAGGCCATGCGTGACGATGACTCGCAGAAGTTGCATGATGACGTTCTTAAACTGCAATTTCAATCGCAGCAAAACAAAGATAACATTGGCCTACTTTTCCAACAGGTGGCTGATAGCAACAAGCAGATAGCACTTATGAACCAGCAACTTACCCAGGTCCTGGTAAAGATGGACAACGTTATTACAACCCTCAAGGAATTGAAGGAGGATTTCAAAAATGACCGCACCTAAGCAAATGCATGTCGCTGCGAACTTTCCGCAGGATTTCACCGAAGAAGAGAAAGCACAGGCCCGTGAGAACATCGGTGCCGTCAACCGTCAGTACTTCGGTTCTGACACCATAGATGTAGACTCGGACGGTGTCATCACTGGCAAGTACCGTGGAGGATACGGAATTGAAATATCTGGCAACACAATCAACAAGACGCATCACAGGCTTATTGCGACGAATAACGTGCAGTACACTTACTGCAAGGTTTTCGACTTTACCTGGCAGTACGTTTACGGACGTGGCCAATGCGTGTTTACTGCTAGTCACTATGGCGGTTCGTTCGTAACCTTCTCCGTTACGGCCACGAGGGCACTTGGGGCAGACTACACGGTGGCATGGCCCTATGTCGTTGACGCAAGCGACGACATGGTGAATCCGTCTGCATTCGTGGAAAAGCTTGAAATCCGTTCTGTCGGCAGCAGGATAATCGGTTACCTGAAACTCCGCAACTTTGCACAGAGCCAGTTCTGGCTGGACTGGGAGGGTTCATCAAATGCTGGAATCCTCTCGTTCACACCGCAGCTCACGAACAGCCCTGAGGGAACCATCGAGTGGACCAGGACCATCGACAAGTACGACGTGTGGTACTCACAGGCAGATGCAGACAACATCTTCCAGAAGAAGCTGACCGCAGGCCGCCATATTTCGATTGATTCGGACAATGTAATAAGCGGCGAGGGTGTATTTGCTGCCGAGTACGGTGAAACGACATTCGCCCAAGTTCAGGATGCTCTCGCAAATGGAGACCATCTTGTCATGACCCTCAACGGTGGCGTAGGCGAGTGTTCATACGCATGCTACGGCGGGTTCAACTCTTACCCAGACTTCGACGAGTACTATTTCTTCTCGCTAGGAAAGGGAGGTCAGAGGACAATCTATCGCCTCAACAACTCCAACCAGTGGAGCACCTATGTTCCTAACGAAAATGATGGAAGGGTTCTGATTGCCGAGTACAACAGGACTAGCTTCGAAGATATAAAGAGTGCAATCACGGGTGGCAAATACGTCGTAGCAACCCTGAACAACATCTACTACCCGATGACCCACAACTATGACGCAAGGGTTTCGTTCACTGGCAAGAACTCCTTTGATTCTTCCTCGTTCACGTTTGTCGAAGTTGACTCTGACAGCGTATGGAGCACGTTTACGGTTACGGATTCCAGAAGGGAATTCACTAACCATTTCGGCGTCCAGACTCAGGACCAGTATTCAGAGATTGGTTACACCCGAAGATTCAACGTTGGCGAAAAGGGTTCACACGGTGGCCTCATGGACCTTGGAATGAAGCTGGGTCCTAACGGATGGGCTGGCGACTACAAGGTGTTCACGAGGCTATACCACAACAGCACATCACCTTCCGCTCCTGCAAACGGGACGACGGAGTTCAGCACGGTTAATATCGGAACTTCTTCCACATACACGCACATCGGCTCCGTTTCCCAGTATTGTCTGCAGACAGGTGTACAATGGACGTACATCGTAGAGGTAACCTATTCTGCAGCCCCAGGATGCTCAATCAGGGTTACATTCTCTGGTGTAGGCTCTACTGACGTGACCGCTTTCGCCGAGGAAGTGCTGGGATGATTTACTCCGTAGGGATGAAGAAGAACAGTTTCGACGTTGCCCCGAACCATGGGCGGACCCCGTTCTACGTGGACGAGGCCCACCCTGGTGACAACATCGACGAGTTGAACCCGCTCTACAACGAAATCACTGGCCTGTATTACCTTTGGAAGAATGTACACGGCGTTCCTTACAAGGGCCTTGAACATTACCGAAGGGCTATCTGGGACGTGTCCAACGACCATTTGTTGGAACCAGACGAGATTACGGAAATCTTACGGGAATATGACGTAATACTTACGGAGAAGTACGTTGCCTTCCCTAAGACGATGGACGCATACTGTCTGCCCTTCAACTACTACACTCACCACATAGAAAAGATGAACGAGCTGTACGAAGGGTTCGGCAACTTCTATATCAACTACATGAGTACACATTATCCAATCGAATTCAGTTGGACAAACATGTTCGTTGCTCGTGAAGAAATCGCAGACGAATACTGCAGGATGCTTTTCGACCTGTGTTTCAGCGTGAAACCGCCTGAGGGCGCCAAGAGGTTCTACGGGTATGTATGCGAGAAGCTTTGGTCGCCATGGTCTGCTTTCCGAAACTTAAAAACGTATAGGGGAAGAGTTCACGTATACTCAGATAAGCCGAAGGACGCTAACTACTAATCCATACTTTCCTGTTAAAACAGGAGAGTAAAACATGAAAATTCTTATCGCTATCCCTTGCTCGGACACGATTTGTCCAGAGACATTCCGTTCCATCTATGGTCTTGACCGTTGCGGCCACTGGTGCCTCTTCGACTTCGTAAGGGGCTATGACTGTGCTTCGGCCAGAAACCGCATTGCAGAGGAGGCAATGGCAATAAATGCCGACTACGTTCTCATGGTGGACGCAGACAACGTGATTCCCAGCAATGCCCTGAAACTGATGCTGGAAAACCCCGTTGACGTTTGCCTATCCTTCTATGCCCATCGGACAACTGACGGCTCCTACAATGGAAATACGAACATCTGTAAGCTATACAAGCTCGATGGCAGTGAGTATTTCAGTTTCCCTCTGGAATCGGAATACACCGCTCAGGAAATCGAGAAGATGGTTGCTGACGGTGCCAGCAAGATAAAGGTTCACGGGGGTGGCCTCGGATGCGCCCTCATAAAGACGGACGTGTTCAAGAAGCTGGGTTATCCTTACTTCAAGTGGATTAACTACGAAGACGAGAAGCGTAGCGTTCTAGGGGAAGACCTGTTCTTTGCTGTCAAGTGCAAGGAGAAGGGTATCCCCGTACATGCCGACGTGCGTGTAAAGAGCGGGCATGTGTTCCGTTACGTGCAGAACGTACTGTAGTATCAGAATACCATCCGATACCTTATCTTGCCAGCATCGTACAGCCTGTACCAGCCTAGTTCCTCGCTCATCTGGAACTCGGTCTTGTTCTCGCTGTATACGTCCTTTTCTGTGCCTCCCTTTGCCGCCCTTGATGCAATAGATGACTTCCTCATGTACTGCTTGTTCATCAATGGACTGTTCGCCTTCATGTTAGTGTACATGTAGTTTGGGGCAACCCGTCCTTCCTCGACGAACCCGCTAGAAGAATATGCGCTCCTGGTAGGGCATGTCCATCTCCTGTCGGCAAAGCTGACTATACTCTTGACATCTGGATGGGCCTTCCTGAATGCGGCTATGCACTTGCTGAGCCCTCCCTGTACTGCAGTATGCAACCTTGTGGCAAACCTGTTAAGCTCCCAGTAGTATTCTGTCTTTGTTCCCGAACCAGCGTTTGCATATCCAGTTCCGTACTTGAACGTGCATACGGCTGCAATCTCGTTTCCGTCCATGAGTGCGACGGCCCATTTGCATCCAGCGTGTCCCTGTATGTGGTTCTCGTCGAGGAATCTGGCCACCATTGACCTTTCCTCGGCTGATTCCATAATCCTTGTTGTAAGCTTCCTTGCGGGAACCTTGGTCATATCCCGGTGCATGATTGCGTCGAGCTTGTCTATTACGCACTCCCTGTTCTGGACCCATTCCGTTTCCCAAATCTGTATGAGCTGGACACCTGCCTTCTCGCACAGGTCGGCCTTGTGCTTGTGTATGTTGGTGTCCTTCTTGTGCCTAGTGGAGTGCCAGATTATCCCGTTGAACTCTATCGCAATCTTCCTCTCTGGGTCGTACAGGTCGAGTTCCTTGCCTTCCATCCAGTCAGGGCGTATGTTCCTCATCGTGAAGTTCGGGTAGCGTTCGGCAAGTTCAGCCTCTACGGTATTGAAGCGGTGCATGTTTATCGGGGAGTCTCCGCAGAAAGGACACGGGTTTCCCTTTCCGTGCTTAACCCTGTCTCCAAGGATATGTGTTATTCCCCCGTCGTTCTTCGTCAGGACGAATCGACGACCGCAGTCAAGGCATAGGAATACGCTCCTTGTCTCCCTGATTATGTGGAGTTCCTTCCACCTTTCGGCATCCTCTGTGTTTAATATCGGACGCATGTTTGCATTCTTGAATAGTCTTTCCTGCTCTTTCTCTATACGTTCCTTCCTCCTCTGCTCACGGCACTTGCGGTGGGATTCGTTTGAAATCTTGTTGATATGTTCACGTTTGCTATCGACGTACTTGAGATGTTTCTTGTTTATTAGCGGTTGGTTAGCCTTCCTGTACTCGGCTTGCTTCTCCTTTCCGCCGTTAGCGTATGCTTTCCTCTGCCTTTCGTTGTCAGCCTTCACCTTGCATTCTTCAGAGCAGTACTTGCTCCTACCTATCCCGCTGAACTCCTTGCCACATACCTCGCATGTGTAAGTCTTCATTTTCTTCTTGTGCTGGAACTCGACCTTGCATGCTTCACAGCAGAACTTGACCTTCTTTGTGCGTGTATAGATGTCCTTGCCGCAATTAGGGCAATTTATGTGCCTTGGCTCGCTTAGGCGTTCGGTGTGGTGGTATAGCTCCTTCATGGCATAGTGCATGTCGTAGCACCTGTTGGAGCAGTACACCTGGCAACTTGAATACGGCTGGAAATCGGTCCCGCACATCGGGCATGTATAGGTCATTTTAATCTTCATCTTTATTCCTTAATATAGTAATTTTCGCTCAATACATTGGTTTGTATCATTTTGTCTCATTGTACACACAAATAGGAGATAAAACTGTCCGTTGAGAAACTTTGATACAAAACTACAATTAGTGTAATTCTTACGTTGAGAAACTTTGATACAAAACATCAAATAGTGTGTTACGGGGCGTTGAGAAACTTTGATACAAACCATAGAATATACCTCATTAAACGCAGGAATCTGTTTTTCTCTTTGCTATAATCCTTGACTTTTGTAACCGTGTTATGACCCCTTTCTTAACGAGGTCTTTCAATTCCTCTTCTGTGCATGTTAGGTACTGGTCGAGTTTGGATGGTTTCTTTGTAGATATTCCAAGCTCCTTTGCCTTTCTGTAAATCGTGGCCCTTGACATTCCAAACTCTTTCAGGTCATCCATGGTCTTGCATTGTTTCACATCGTAGGCAACATCGTAACCTACCCTTGTAGTCTTCCTAAACTTGATGTCCTCTACTGTTTCTGGAAAGTCATAGTACATTGCCATACGTTCCGTGTATTCCCTTATCCTGTTGTATTCTGCATGCGGGTTAAACTCGTTGTTAATAAAGGCATCGTATTCCTCTACGTTGCTTCCGTTGAATATCGAGTAGAACCAGTCCATGGCGAACTTCTCGGCATCGACAATCTTGGTCTTAGTGTACCTTTCCACGGCATAGATGTTGAAACAGATTCCCCACATGATTTGTGTAGCCATCGTGTTTCTTTGCCCTATGCTGATGAACTGTATTCTTCCTACGGCATAGTGCGGCAAGTTGTAAACACCTGGTTCTGTAACCTTTGCATAATCACGCAATTCCTTCCAGTGGTCCCTGAAAACCTGCTTTGGTTCTTCTTCGATTTCTACTGTGGCGCCTATTGCTGGTACACAGTAAGGGTGGCTAGTTGGGCATGTAATACGCTTTGCGTTCGGGATGTACGTGCTGCACTTGTCAAGTGTAACGCATTTGTTAAACAGGCCTGCAAAGTCCCTGTACTCGAAGATGGTAGCCCTCTCGTCCCTGTACCTAACATTGATGTTCGGGTCCGCATCTATCTGTTCCTCAGACATGTTTGACTTTGAGAAGAAGTACTGCCAGTTCTTCAAAGCTGCCTTGTCCCATTCGAACTTGTCCTTTGCGGTCTCGATGTCGTCACCGTCGATTGACATGATGAATTCGTCGCTTTTCGCTGCAATCTCCTTTGACACGCAGTTGTATACAGCTGTGTACACGAAGACGTGATACTTCTTGATTGCGTTAGGGTCAGGGTGTTCTGGGTCGTAGTTGCATCGGGAGCTTGGTATTACGAGTACTCCCTGTTCCTTACCCTTTTCCAGAAGCGAGTTTGCGGCATCGGTTGAAATCCCTGTTTCTACGCCGTCCTTGCCGTCGATGTCCATAATCAGGAGGCGTGTCTTGTTCTTTTCGTAGAAGTGCATGTCTCGGTAGAAAGTGAGGCCAGCATCGCAGATTGTCCTGATTGTCGAGGCAAGCTCGTCCCATGTACCCCTGAAACGTAGGATGTACACTTCCTTGCTGAATGTCTTCTTTGCTAGGCACCAGTTCAGCTGCTTGTTCTTTTCACAAATCTTGTTAAGCTTTGCCGTGCAAGCGATGTTGTACAGTACGAACTCCTCGTTGAACACTTCGCTGAAGTCTTGGTTTGGTGGGAAATTGTAGTCGGAACGCTTCGACATAATAGCTCCTCTCGGCTGGTTGCCGAGTCGATTGACTCCAGATGGGAAGCTTCCAACCAACCAAGAGGAGCAGAAGTTAAACTTAAAAGTTCAGCCCGAATGGTGAGTATGACTTCAAGCTGATGGAGGCTAGAAAATCCACTCGGGCTGAACGGTGTTTCTTTGAAGATTGCAACAGAATGTCAGAACTCAAACGTTGCATTAATAATATACATTTATTTTTTGCCTCCGTCAAGAGATTCTCTAAAAAATAAACTTTTTTCTCTAAACCCCTTGACGGTGGCAACAAAAGTTTATATATTAAGGATGTTGAAACAAAAATCACAATCAAAAGGAAACAAACCATGAAACACATCGAAGAATGCATTGACTGTTCTAGCGAATATGGGCAGAAGTATCTTGCGATTGTATCAAGGGATGATACTGATGTTGCAACACAGGTTCATCACATAGTTCCTGTTGCTTATTTCAAGGATGTTCTCGGTATTGCCGAATGCAGGAAGAAGGGTACTCCTGACATGACCCCAGATAACCTGGTTAAGCTGTCCGTAGGGAAGCATCTCCTGGCACATTATTACCTGATGAAGTGTGCAAAGAAGTGTATCAAGGCACAGATGGTAAACGCATTCATGTGCACTTACAAGACCACCTCCGTCGAAGGCATTACAGAAGAAGACGTGATTGCCCGAATGGCAGAGGTAGATGCCGAATATGCAACCCTAAAAGACGGAAAACGCCCTCACAAGGACGAGATAAGAATATCCAATGGAAAGAATTCCCACTGTGTCACTAAGTGGCTTGATGGAGAAAAAAATGGTGCCTACGTCGTATATGATAACGACGGGAGAATAACTGAACTCGGGAAGTATGGTTCTAGCATGAAGATAAGGTTACGTTATTTCAGTGACTATAGTTGTATTTTCGGAAAATATGCGAAATATTATTCTACAAACGAACTGGTGACAATAGACATTGCTTTTGACATTTCTAGTAAATTGTTTGGGTTACTTACTATTGATTCTGACGGCTTCTTTGTACAGGAAGTTACTAAAAGAGGGACCAGGAATTCGGTACACTTGTGCGATTACAACGGACATTCAGGACGGCTGGACTTTAGGTACGAGTTCAAGACTGCCAAGTTTAAATCAAGAGATGATGGAATATCAATCAAGGACAATGACCGTGTTATGGCATGGGTAAAGAAGATGAGCCTTTCTTCTGAAATATACGACACGTTAGCATCAATCCTTGATTTCATCGATACGAACAAATCGATTTGCAAAAACATGTATAAAAACTTGGCTGACAACCATGTTTTGAAAGAGCTGTCGTCAAGAGCCTATGAAAAGTCAAACGTTATTACAGAAATACTCTCAACTTTACATGAATATGTATCTGATGGGGTTATTCCAGTAGAATTGAACATTGCTGCATAAAGGAGAAACAAAATGCCAACCCTAATTTACGCCTACATAATCGGCAGCTCAATAGTGCTGCTCCTACTTCTCTTCCTTGTGTTCCAGATGCAGGGCTCCGTTTCTGAAATGAAGGAAAGGTTCTCCTACATGCGTGACAAATGGGCCCAGACAGAGGGTAGAACACGCAAGATTGAAAAGGCGGTCGATTGGTTCCTCGAAAGAAAGGGACTCAAACTGGACCGTTCTAACATCAGTTGGGACTGGAATATCATGCCAATACAGCAAGGTCATGAGCTTGACGAGTGGTGGAAACAAATCCAGAGGCACAGGGAAGAAATCGTATATGCCCTCTACGAGTCCACAAAAAGTGCCTTGGACGACCACGATAAGGAAAAGAACAAGAAAGACAAGAAAGGAAAGAAGAAGAAATGAACGCACAGAAGAATATCTCTGCACAGGAAGCCCTAGTAGCCGCATTCAAACAGGGTGTAACCAACTTCCTTTACACACGGGGAGACAACAGGCTGGTTCCGACCGATGATGAAATAAGCAATGCTGCAGCAAATGTTCTGCAACAGGAAGAAACTGATGGCAAGCTCAGGGAACTGGCCAGAGATGAAATCCTTGAAATCGACTGCCGCATGTTCGGTGAATACAGGGACAAGTATTATCCTCCCGTAAGCGAATGCCCAGTGTTCCTAACCAAGTATTCATGGACAGGAGGTTCCAGATACCTAGACGACGAGGATATGACCCTTGAAGACTGCCTCCGTCATTCATTGCTTAGTACCTATGAGGACTGGTACAGGGAACGCAGGACTGCGATTTCCTACGAGCTTGACAGGAATTTGACGCAGGAGCAGATAAAGCGATTTGAACGTGAGTTTGGAAACCTTCGTGCAAGCGGGACTTTACACCCTCGAAAGCATGAGGAAATAAAGATTACAACCTGTCTTGATGACGGGCGCCTGCTTGTCGAGACAATGAAATGGGACGGCAATCTTGTAACCGAGAGTGAAAATAACTAAAATAGGAGTAAACATGACTGAAAATGAAAAAGAATTCAACCAAGCTGCAGACCGTTTAAACAGGGAACTGAACGAGATGGCAAAAAACAATGATGAATGGTGCTTTGTCAACGGGCTTAAAAAATTCATGGAGAGGAAGGGATATACACAGAGGGAACTGGCCGATAAGCTCCACCTTTCCCATACTGCCGTGTGCAAGTGGATTGACAAGGACAGCGAACCGAACCTCACCAGCATAAAGCGACTGGTAAGGCTAGGCATGCGCTCCAAAGAAATCTTCGGCGCTACTCTTTCCAAGATGATGGCTAACGGCATCTAGCTTTCTATAACAAACAACCGTAAACTATAACGAAGGACCCCTTGTCGGGGCCCTTTTTTGTGCATTTTATTTAAAATATAAGAAATATGTAAGATTTCTGTAAGCGAAAAGCCCGTCAGGCTCCAATACTCATGGTATAAAACTATTAAGAAAACAAGAGAGTATTGGAGATAATTATGGACAAGAAACCCCTCTCACGCATCAAGCACAATGAACAATGGAATGTATGGGTATCTACCGAAGGCCTAGTATACAGGCAGCTTCCTGATGGGACACTTAAAGAGTTTTCCCGCTCGGTAACAAATTCTGGCTACTACCAGGTAGGATTCCTTCTTAACGGAAAGCGTTGCGTAAGGCTCGTACACCGCCTTGTAGCAGAGACCTTCCTGAACAACCCGAACAACCTTAGGGACGTTGACCATATCGACAACGACAAGCTTAACAACACGCTGGAAAACCTCCGCTTTGCTACCCACAGTTTCAACTGCTTACGTAACGAAAGGAAGATGTCCCCTGAGCACAAGGAGAAGATGAGAGAATCTTCACGTAAGGCACACCTCGGCAAGAAGTGGTATACGGACGGCGTCAGGAACGTTATTGGAAACCCAGGAGAATGCCCAGAAGGATTCTACCTAGGGTACACGAAGAGCCGCAAAGGACAGGGTCATTACAACATCAAGCCAGCAAGGGAGTGCATCCATGAAGAGAAAATTGCCTAAGTCGAAGAAGATTCCAGGAAAGGCTTACATTGATTATGAACTTGCCCGTTCGTTCCCAATATGGGAAAAATACAAAATCAATCCACCTGTAGCTGCAATGGTTCCTGAAAATTCCTGTTGGGTCATTCACTGGTGGCGAGCAGAGGAAAAGCTTCTCCCGACCGAACAGATTCACCTTGACTTGATTAGACGGGCCAAGGGAATGTTCAAGCGAGTAATCCTCTTCTATGCAAGTGAATTGCCTGTTCCCGATGGACTAGACGGAGTAACCGTTGTTCGCATCAAGAACGATGTAACCAGGGGAGAGAACATCTCGTTCATGGAAGCAATAGGTCAGGCATTGAAAGGGAAGTACGACTTTATTCTGAGAACACATGCGAAAGGAGTCAAAAGGCATTATGACCCGTATCGCATTAAGAATATCATCTTCTGGAATAAAGTCATGTACGACACCCTGTTGAACGTTCCTGGTTTCGACACCATTACATACGGGGTTATCAACTGTCTTGAACGCCATTGGTTGGACCCCTTCATGGCAAAACTTCCAGGTAGAATCGGCGAGGTTGTAGACCCTACGTATCAACCGCATTACTGCGGAAGTTTTTACTGGATTAATTGCAAGAAGTTCAGGGAGTTCTGTGACGAGAATAAAATCACCTTTGAAGACTTCCTCAGGCTTAATGCTGACGACGTTCAGGGTAAACCTTGGTTGTGCGAAGTGTTGATAACCGCTTTGACAAAAGAGATTCACGCCAAGTACAAGATTGATTTCAGCCCCTACTACATGTACGACTGGTGGATTCTAAACGGGCGCCCAATGCGTGATGGATACCCAGTAATAGGAAAGATAAAGGAGTAAACATGAAGACAATAGTTTCTTACGAACAAATAGCCTGCGACCTGTGCGGCCAGGCAATGAGCCATGAGCCAGGAAAGATGCATGTCGATGGTCTCTACATCGGAGAAAAGTGTGTTACTGGAGTAGTCGATGTTTCTGCCGTTTTCATCGGCGAGGAATTCAAGTGCCTATGCAATAACTGCCGCAAGGAAATAATGGAAGCGGCAATAAGAAGATTCACCTAGGAGGATTCATGATAAAAGGATTCGATGAAGCGGTAAAGAAAATCAAGTACGTAATCCAATACGGATTCCACTGCAATGACCTGAACTTCGGAGAAATGGAAGACGATATCTGTTTCGCTCTGGACAAACTGGCCAAAGATAACGGTGAACCCGAAATCAACTGGGAGGAAGAAGATGATTAAGCATAAAGAAAAATCTATGGGAGAAATAAAGCTGGATACGGTGTGCAGCGTCATCCTGCACGACATCGAAGATAATTTCGGAAAGAACATCCTGTCGCCGAGGGTAAAGCATTGCATCAATGACGGCATGCTCTCGATAAAGATTCACTTCAAGAGAAGGGACCTTGACGAAGCAATGCTAAAGACCATGCTCGACTACGTTACCGCTGACGTTAAGGTAAGGAAGCTAATCCCGTACGGTTTCCGTGTCAAGGTCTACCATGTCAAGGAAACGAAGTTCACGACCGATATCAGGATAGACATGAAACGAGCGTTGAAACAGCGGTAAAAACCCTACTATCAATGAAAACAGGAGAGTTAATATGAAAGCACCTTTAAGCAAGCTGCTAGAAGAAATTGACCGCCGTGCGTTCAAGAAGGAAATAGCACGGTTCGAAACGGAAGACAAGGACATCGGAAAAATCAAGAACATAATCATGTGCGCCATCATGAGTTTCTCAAAGGGTAGAATCCCCAAGACGAAACTGCTCTGCATCAATGTACTCTTGGACTACGGAAACGACGATGGAGACCAGTTCTATGTCTTCGTCGATGCCAACACCCTATACATGGAACCCGACGATTTCTTCGAGGAGGTCGCAAAGCCCCAATCTACAAAGATTGCACAGGCAATCGAGAAGAGGACCGACATCGAGAACATGCGTTCCTACAAGGACGCACAGAAGCTAATCATCAGCGTGTTCCAGTACAAGGAGGAAGTGTAATGCCTACCAAGCAGAAGTCAAAAGAAATTAAGTTGGAAACCGTAACAGCTAAACTAAAGGATATGGGAGATTCGGCAAAGGCCAGGGAATACATCTCTAAGGAATACCCGTATCTCACTCAGGATTCCGTTACTGGACTCCTGATGGCAATTCTAATCGAAATCGTTAAGGGGAGGATTCAGGAATGAACGAAGAAGTGAATGAACAGCCTAAGGAAGAAGAGAAACCGAAACGTCCTCCCCGTCGTGGTTCCTTCACCAAGGAAAACGCAGCCATGATGGCCAGAAGGGCCCAGGTTTCACGCCGCAACAGGAAACAGTATCGTGACGCAATGTTCAGGACACTCGTCGAAAAGATGGACCTTGGCGAGGAACTCGTAAAGGCTATCCAGAGAGGCGATGAGACCCTCGTTACGGTTCTCGAAAAGGCCGTCAAGATGGTAGGCCTGCACTTCGACCAGAGCGACGAATACAAGCAGAACATCAGCATGAAGACGGATTCCGAAGTCAAGGTAAAGGGCGACGGTTCCATCAAGTTCATCATCGAGGAAGCAAAACCAGAGGCATAACCCTTGGCAGATTTCCATGTACAGATGCTCCCAGTACAGAAGGAGTTCTTCAACAGCAACGAAAGGTTCGTGGCTCTAATCTCTTCCCGTTCATGCGGAAAGAGCTGGATTGCCATTTTCAGTGCTTTGACAGACCTCCTGATGGGCAGAAATGTGCTTTATATGGCACAAACCGATGGCGCCTTCTACAAGGGCGCCTGGTTGCATCTGCAGAACTTCCTGATGGAGTTCAACCTTCTCGACAGATGGTCATACAACAGCACGTACAAGACTGGAACACTTGACCTTGGAAACAATGTCAAGAGCCATTTTTATTATGGTTCGTACGAAAACGTTTCGGCTGCCCGTGGTGCGACAGAGTGTTCAACCCTCTATCTTGATGAGGTCTGTCTTTCAAATCCTTCCATCCTTGCAGTAACAGCACCATGTCTTCGTGGTAAGGACAATTACGGTCATGTCATCGTTCCACGCATAAGGGCGGTTGGAACCCCAGATATGAGTTCCCTGTGGCAGCTAATGCTGGTAGAACATGAGAAGTACGGAATAAAGCTCCTACGCTCCAAGATGACCGACAACGTGTTCATGACGGATGAACAGCGTGAACTCATGTCATCTGCCATCTTCGACGAGAAGTTGAGGAGACAGGAAATCGACGGAGAAATTATCCTCGGTGAATCGGCAACCTCGCTTATAACCTTGAAGGACTTCCCGATGGAAGCACCTTACTTCTCTGATGACAGGGTATATGGCGGTCTTGATATGGCCCATACAGGTCTCAGGGATGGACACTGCTTTGCCGCCATAAAGGGTAACAAACTGATAGCATTCCATGAATTCGGCATGGCTTCTACCCTCGAAGTGTGCGAATGGATTAGACGCTTCAACAAGGCTCACAAACTTAATTCAATTAGCATGGACCTTGCGTGGTCAGAAGCAGTGTATGAAAACCTCCGTTATGAAATACCCTGCACACAGGTGGCATTTGCCGAGAAGGCGCCTACCGAGGAATCACAGAGGGAATATGCAAATATCCGTGCCTTCGGTTATTTCAAGCTGGCAAAGATGCACAAGGACGGTCTCTGCGTTGATTTAGAATCAGAGTGGATTGACCCAGGCATAGTAGCAGAGTACAAGCGTGAAATAACCAACATCCACTTCATCATGGACAAGCAGGGAAGACTCCTGATTGAACCCAAGGATGACATCCGTGTTAGACTTGGCCGTTCACCAGACCCTGCTGACGCACTCATGCTTGCAGCACTGGATAGAAGCGAACAGGACAAGCCGCAGATTCAGGTGGGAAAACAGGAACGGGACCAGAGGCAGCTGAGAAGATACGCCTCTATGATGGGTGGCTAATGAAATTCAGTTGCGATAAATGTGGACTGTGCTGCCGCCATGTAGGGGACTTCCCTTACATGAAGGATTACGACCGTGGTGATGGAACATGTAAGCACCTTACTGATGAAAACCTCTGTGAAATCTACGAGAACAGACCGCCTATTTGCAACACCGAGATGCTGTACGAAAGGTTCTTCTCTCGGTTCATGACACGTGAGGAGTACGACAAGTTCAACATCGAATCGTGTGAACGGATAAAATCAGCGCAAGAAAACCGCTGCGACAACGCTAATGATATAAACTGATAGTGTAGTACCAATGGAGAGTGAATGGAACTATCAATCTTACGCAACAAGGAATATGCATCAGCGTTGAAAGAAGCGTTGACCATGCGACGTGAAGGAACCATAGACAGGGCAACAGATGACCAGCTTGGCCTCTTTGCCTACAACATCGCACAATGGGCAATGGCAAGTTCAGTTCAAAAGGGAAAACTCTGGCGTTCCTTCTCTCAGGACCCAGACTTCCAATCGGATGTAATCATGGGCGTGGTCTCTTATCTAGACAAGGTGGACCTCGACAGGAACCCGAAAGAAATCCTTGTCTATCTATACCGTGTAGCACTTTCCACAATAAGGGACCTTATCGACAAGGCCAACGCAGCGAAGAGGCAACACGAGGAAATCGATGTCCCAGAAGTCATCCTTACCTCGGACTTCTACGGAAGAAAGACGGGCTTCGCCTACAACAATGACCAACCTATTCTTAACTAAAAACAGGAGAGCAAACATGAGCTATCTCGACAAAGTAACGGAAGAAATCACTGGCAAATCTGGCAGCCAGGAACAGCCAGTAGAAACAAAGGTCGAAACACCAGTCGAAACCAAGGAAGAACCGAAGGTAGAAACGCCGACGGAAACCAAGGAAGAACCCCAGAAGGAAACGAAGGTCGAAACCCCTGTTGAAACTCCCAAGGTCGAAACGAAGGTTGAAAACCCTGTTGAAAACCCCAAGGTTGAAACCCCAAAGGTTGAAACCAAGGACGAACCGAAGAAGGAAAAGGTGGACCTTTCCAAGCTTACGAAGGAAGAAAAGGCCGAACATGCCTTCAAGCGCCAGCTCGAAAAGCAGAAGGCAAAGTACGAAACCCAAATTCAGCAGATGCACGAATCCTTCCAGAAGCAGTTCGACGAGTTCAAGAGCGAGTTCAAGAAGAGCCAGCCGAAGGAAGAACCTAAGACAAGAAGCGATTTCCCTTCTGATGACGAATACATCAAGTATTTGGTCAAGACCCAGAATGACGCTGAACGTGCCGAAGCCGAGGAGAAGAGGGCCAAGGAAGAAAAGGAGAAGCGTGAATTCGACGAGCAGCAAAGGGCCGTCTCCGAATCGTTCCAGCAGAACTGCCGAGCCGCATTCGAGGACGACCAGACATACGCAGCGTTCGCACAGAAGGTTAACAAGGGAATTGCAAACGGACTTGGAGAAATCCTTGACAATGCCCCAGCAATCAGGGACTATGTGTTCGGCAACCCGAACGGACCTATTGTCCTCAACGAGATGCTTTCGAACAAGGAATCTTTCATCAGGGTTATGAGCAATGCTGGAAACCCGATGTCTGCAATAATCGAAATGCATGACCTCGCACGTGAGATTGCAAACCGTTCTAAACAGCCTGACCCGACACCTGCTCCTCAACCAGAGCAGCCTAAGCAGATGCCTCACCTAGGCAAGCCAGGTACTGTATCGGGAGGTGCAAGAACGAGCGTCTTTGACTCAGACCGAGACCTCATCAAGTTCATTCGGGCAAGATAAAAACAGCGGGTTTTAAACCCGCTTTTCTTTTTCCCTACTATCTCAACCAGAAAGAAGAAGAGTGTAGCTAACTGTTTTTCTTCCGCCAACCGTAGGCTATACGGATTCTGCGATTTGACATTCCTGGACGCACAGGAGAAAACCAACAACCGATAGAGACGAACGTCCCTGTCAAAACTTTTTTGTCACGCAGGATTCAACTACGCAAGAGCGTGACGGAGGAAAATATGTCTTTTTACAATCAGGTTCAGGGTGGAACTAACGAACTCACCCACAACAAGAAAGTGAAGCTCGTCGCAGCCGCGGTGGCAGATGAGCTCAATTATGTCAAGGCTTCTGTCTCAAAGATGCCGCAGTCAGAATTTAAGGGCAAGAAGTATGGAAAGGAATATTCCGTTTACCTGCCTGATGTCGGCACCGTTCACGAAGGCTTGACAGCTTCTCCAGACGATATCGTGGAAGTAGAAGCCAACATCAAGCTTCAGAACTTCAACACTTCCTGCACCCTCGACGCATGGAACGACATTGCTGATATCGAGGACTTCAAGAAGGAAATTGCAGTTCCGAAGGGCCAGAAGCTCGCACGTACCGTTGCAAAGGAAGTCATCAAGGACAACGTGTTCAAGAACATGCAGGCCGTTGTTGGTACCGCATCTTTCGGCACCCTCTCTGACGCTGCTGCTGCCTTGAACGAACTCGCCGTTTCTGGTGAAGTTGTGTCGTTCATGCACCCTACGGTAATGGGAAAAATCAGTGCTGGTGGCTTGGCCAACTTCATTAGCGGTCAGGAAGCCAAGGAAATCTACGGTCGCAATTACCTCGGACAGTACGCAGGTGCTGAACAGGTTCAGGAACCGTTGCTCCCGACCATTACGACTCCTGCTTCTTGCAGCGCTTCCATCGCTCTCGAAATGACCGAAGATTCCGACGGTTTCGAAGCTGTCGAGGAAATCTCTGGTACAAACCTGAAGGCTGGCCTCGTGTTCACCACGGGTGGCGACCTCAAGATTGTGGACCAGTCTGGAATCGAGACTGAACAGGATGTTGCAATCGTTGTTCTCTCCGTCAACGAAGCTGGTACGAAGGGCAAAATCAGCCCGCTCCGTATCACCGTCGAAGGCAAGGGCAAGGGCAACCCGAACGCATGGGTCAAGGAAGGCACGACTTCCATCAGCCTCACCCCTGCTCTCGAAGCAAGCACGACTTACTGGGTAGGTCAGGTTCGTACTAAGGATTGTATGGCATACGATTCTTACAAGTTCGAAAACCTTCCTGGTTCTGAGAACGAAGACGTTTCTACCGTCGGCGGCGTGACCGTGAAGATGAGCACGTACGGCGATGGCACGAACCTCACGAAGCTCGTCCGTCTTGACTGCCCGTTCGCATCGGGTATCTGGGACGCACGTTCTGCCGTGGGTATCTACGTGAAGAAGGTCTAATCGGCTTTTCGATAAGATAGTCCAAACATACAATACTCTCCATTAAGGGAGCTGGGGTAACCTGGCTCCCTTTTTGCGACCCTACTTTCTCGAACAGAAAGAGAGGTAAAAAATGATTGCAGTAAACGAACTGATTCAAAAAGCCTACGAAGCGCTCAACATGACTGGACTCGGCGAAGCAACCGACGGTACCATGGCAAAGTCTGCCTGCGGTGAACTCAACGAGCTTATATCCCAGCTCAACTCCGAGGGCTACATCTCCCACATGCAGAAGTTCCTCGACGTATCTACGGCAAAGATTATCACCTTCCGCAAGCTAAAACAGGGCGAGGCGCCGCAGCCACACAGCATCGACATGGAACCCCCAGAGAAAATCGAGGGTGTCGCACGCAAGATGGGAAACCGTTATCTCCCCCTTAACCCTAAGGATTCCATCCAGATGTTCATGAAGAACCAGAACACGATTCCTACCTCGTGGAACTACGGAAGGGACTTCGAGGAGTTGCCAACCGAGTTTGCAACCTTGGATGAAACCCACCGTGAAATCGGTGTTCTTACCCTCGATGGAACCAGCACGACACCGCTCAGGATTTGGTACAACTCTAAGCTGCCAAAGTACAACCTCGACGGAAAGATTTACCTGTCAGACCTGTACAACAACATGCTGTTCGAAGGATTGAAGTTCCGCCTTGCAAAGTTCCACGACCTTTCCGATTCCAAGAAGGCGGAATGCGAGACCGACTTCAAGACTGCATGCAACCTCATCAAGCGCAACAACATCACGCAGAGAATGCTCCAGTCTGGTGCAGCACTTTGCGGTTCCTACGAGGATGCATACGTAAACGGATTCTGCCCAGCACAGTGGGGGTAAACAATGTCCCAGACCTCGGTTAGAAACTACCTTATTGAACCAGCGACAAACCGTGGTAAGCATCCCGCTACCATGGGCAGTTCCTGGTCATGCAACATGTTCAGGGAAATCAACGCAGAGAACAACTATCTAGCTTCTCTCCCTGGACTGAAACTGATTAAGCGTGTACACACGGCAGCAAGGTGCAGGGGCGCCTACGTGTCATCTGTCGGCCTCACCGTACAGAACCAGCAGGAAAACGCATTCGTCTGCTTCGGGAACAAGGTTTACCGAATAGACATCGCTGGCAACTCGACGATGATAGGACAGGTAGCATCTGGTGCAGCACGTGTAATCTTTGCGGAAACGGGCGGTTTGAGACCGATGTTGCTTATCGCAGACGGTTTCAACCTCTGGGCTTACAACCTGCTTGAAGGCGGGAATCTCCAACAGGTTACACTCCCACAGCGTGTAACTGGCGACGGGGGCATGATTCGGCCAACCCACGTTTGCGTGGTCGGGGGTTCAGTCTGTATAACGGATTCGGGTAGCGGTTTCGTATACTACAGCATCCCTTATCCTCTCAACAGCGAGACGAGGGAAGTTTTCGATATCGTCAATGGCGAAGTACAGTATGACCCGAACAACAGCCTGAAAGTTCTTACCAAGACTGTTGATTCCCTGACGTACATGTTCCTCGACAACTACGGGGTACAGCAATTTTTCAATGCCGCAGTTTCTTCTGATAATCTCCAAGCGATAGCAGCCATAGGTGCATCGTTGTATCTTCTGGGAAGTAAGACTGTTGAAATCTGGCAGCGTGGCTCTGGCGAGTATGAAACCTGGATTCGACAATCCTATACAGCCAACGCTTCGAACGGATTGCAGGCGCCATACTCTGTTGCCATCTGCGGTTCGAACCTGTATTACCTCGGCTCTGGCGAATCCTACGCAAAGGGAATCATGATGGTGTCAGGACAGCAGTACAAGAAGATTAGCCCAGACTGGCTCGACAAGAAACTTCTCGGGGAGACATCCGATACGGCTTTCGCATTTGCATACGCAGAGGGCGACCACAACTTCTATGTACTCCAGTTGCAGAACTTGCAGGAAACATGGGTTTTCGACACGGAGACATCGGAGTGGCATCAAAGATGCTCACGTGTGCTGGAATCTGGTGTAGAAACCCGTTGGAGACCTTCTGCCCTTATCTGGTTCGGAGGAAAGTTCATAGCCTTCTGTAACGACGGTGCGATGTACGAGCATACCGACGAATACTGGTACGAGGATTACGTCGGCGGTTCGAGACTCCCGATGATTAGGCACAGGCAGGGTGCCGTCGTGGTTGACAACAACAGGCCGTTCATCTTCAACGAACTTGGAATCGAATGTAACGTCGGCTGCTGGGCGGACTACTCCCTTCAACCTGATTTGCTGCTAGAAGTGAGCAAGGACGGAGGCAACACGTTCGGAAACGTCCGTTCCTGCAAGCTTGGAAGGACAGGTAACTACGACCACAGGGTAAGGTTCCACAGCCTAGGCTACAACAGGCTCTGTGTCCTTAGAGTTACATACTCGCATCCTACAAGCCTTGAACTGACCACCTGTTCTCAACGTATCACCCCAACCAATGCGGTAATCTGATGAAGAGCGGAATCATAAACAGGACAAGTCCCTTTGTGGACGTGATTGAAATGCTCACGGGTTCATGGAACGAGTACGACAAGGGTTCGTACCACATTGTCGTAACCCCGTTCTTTACCGTGATTACGGCCACGCTGGACGCAGGTTCCACCGAGTTGCCGTTCAAGGTTACAAGACCCGTTGCTGGAACCCTGTCGCATGCTGACGGTTCAGTCGATGCGGTGATAGTGAAACCAGGCCAGACTGCAATCAATGTTTCCCAACCTGGCCTGTTCCAGCTGCAGATGTTCGGGGATTCGGCAAGGGTTGCGGCCCTACTTTCCAACTAGAAAAAGCGAGGTTCAACAATGGACAAGAAAGAGACGCTCGAAAAATTGAAGATGCTCAACTCCCTGATGGAGGATTTCATCGACATGATGGAAATCGACGAGGCAGACGAGGAGATGGGCAAGGAAGAAACCAAGAAGAAGAAGGAGAAGTAACATGGTACCATTAATCGTCGGAGGGGCAATCGCCGCAGGTTCCATTGCCTCCAACCTCTACAACAGCTACCAGAACCGTAAGGACGCAGCCGCTGCCTACGATAGCATAGCCAATGCTGCGAACAAGACGGTTACTGACAACCAGGCTGATATCGACAGATACAAGTCCTTTATCCATAACATGTACGGACAGGGCGCATTGAACTACGAGAATGCACTTGGACAGTTCATGAGGCAACCTGTATATCAGGCTTCTGACTTCACGTACGACGGCGATATCAACAAGTTCTTCGACCCTGCTGCAAACCAGCGTTGGGAAGCCGAGATGTCTGCCATCAACAATGCCGCTGCAACTGGTGGAAACAGGTTTTCAAGCGACTATGTGAACCGTGTAGGAGCACGTGCCCAAGCCCGACAAAGCGAGGAATGGGAGAAGGCGTACAACAAGCTCATGCAGGACAGGCAGCAGGCGTTGACGGAATGGCAGAACAACACGCAAAACCAATGGAACAACTACAATGCAAACACCGAACGCAGCAAGTATTTAATCGACCAGTTGAACAACGACCGCAACATGTATACGCAGGGACTTGGCGACGCAACCATGGCCGCAATGAACAACAGGCTAGGCGGATTGCAGACACAGGCGAACGTGGCGGCAGGACGTGTCAACGCCATGCAGAACCAGAACATGGGCGGAGGAATCGCATCTGCTCTGGGCCTATCGCACAGTTCGCTGGCTCCTACTTCGGTTCGGGTTCCTAACGGGAGGTAAACATGGGATTTTCATTCAACTGGGCGGGGGTAAGCATCCCGCAAATCCAGGTCAAGGACACTACCGAGAACGCAATGCGTGATGCTGACAACATTGGCCGTGCCCTCCGTGGATATGAAGTAAGGCAGGCAAACAAGGAATATGCAAACCTGATTTCGTCAAGGAACGAAGCCCTGACGAAGATGGACGAGATTTCGAACAGGATTGCATCCTTGCAGAGACGGAACGAGGAAATCAGGGCTGCACTCTCAGGCATGCAACAGACAGCCGTGCAACCCGACGAGGGATACAGGGGTGAAGACCTCTATCCAGGCGGTGTCGCAACAAACCTTGACAGGAACCTGATGCCTAGGGATATACAAGGTCCAAACGTATCGGGCATCCCTGTTTCCAAGTGGGGGTTGTAACCCATGGCCGAACAGAACGAAAACGCACAGATAGCCAAGGAAATCCTTGCGTTCCTTATCGGCGCAGGGATGAACGCAACGCCCGCAGCTAGGGCCGCAGGAATACTCGGCTCCGTTTCTGGTGCTTCCCGTTCGGCCCCTTCTATTCCAGGCATATCGGATGCTGCATCGCAGTTCATGGCCAAGCAGTACCCTACCGAGTTCGCACCAGATGCGTACCACAACTACGACGTTGACTACATACCTGGAAAGGCCAACGAGAACTCTAGCGGAAAGGCCAACATGTCCATAATCGACGAGGCTGGAATCATGCAGGATATCGACCTTCACAACAGGACGATAACCAAGTACATCCGTCCGGGTATGACCCCGAAGCAGCTCCACCTGGCCGAACTCATGGGCCTTGAAGAGGAGAAGAGACTTCCCGCGTTCTGGAACGAGTCAAGTTCCAGGCGCCCGTTCTCGGTTTCTTCCAGCGCAGTCTCCGGCATCCGCCTCGTCCCGACATCGGGTGGTTCCCGTATCGAGGTGCAGTGGAAGTCCAGCCCGACGTGGTACACGTTCAAGGAATACCCGAACACCTACGAGGCTTCTAGGGCTGCACAGAAACTCCTCAAAGCAGATTCTATTGGACGTGCCGTTTACCCAGTGAAGAGCCGTGGTCCAGGAGCTCCGTACAGGTCGAGAGGAGGAAAACTCCTAGGCGAATGGAACTATCCTAACTACGACCAGTCAATGGCGCACTAGCCTACTTTCAACCGTGAAAACAGAGAGGATTTAAAATGGCATTTCCCGAATACACAAGACTACCCTTCTCCGCATATCCGCAGAACCCTGCACAGGATGCTGCTGGGGCTGGATACGCCTCGTACGGTTCACAGCTCAACGCACAGAACGCATATAACGCCAACCAGCAGAGGCTAGCCGCAGAGGCAGCATGGAACGCACAGCAACAGGCTGCTGCTCCAAATACTTATGCAAACCGTTCCGAACTCGAACGTGAGCTCGCCTACAACGAGAACGAAATACGCTACTTGCAGAACCAGCTCGAAACCATGCGTGCAGAATGGATGGACCAGGATTCCTTCGACAGGAAGCTTGCTGCCAACCGTGCTGCAATCGGGGACTTCGGCAATGCTAGGGCGCACCAGAACGACATCATCGCAAGGCAGAACGACCGCAACCGTTTGGCCGATACTGCAATGCAGTGGCGCTGGCAGGCAAAGCAGAACGAGATTGCAAGGCAGGCCGACAAGGAGAAACAGGCCAAGGCAGAAATCAAGCGTCTCATCGGTGAAATCGAGGACCTCGACATACAGATTCCTTACCATACTGACCTTGGTGCAAAGAACTCCCTTGAAACGAAGAGGGCAAGGCTCGTCCGTGAACTTGCTGCATACGGGGTTACCGCCCCTGTTAGAAACCAGGGTCAAGGGCAGGGTTCAGACAGTGTTGCAACCCTTGTACAGGACGAGGCTTCCGCAACGAACGAAAAGGGTTTCTTCAAAGATGCAGACCAGAGGGAGAAAATCGCCAAGAGGTACGACGAGCTTGGTCTAAAGGACGCTGCAAAGCGTGTCCGTGCAACAAAGACGGTTGGCGAAAAGAAGAAGGCATCAGACGACTTTGCCGCAGAAAAGAAGGAAGCCGACGAGATTGCCCTAAGGTACAGTGGGCTAACCCCAGAGCAGTTCGCCAACTTCAAGCAAAAGTGGAACGCTGGGACAGACCCAGAAATAAAGAAGCTCAAAAGGCACTATGACCTTGACTTCAAGACTGGCGCCCTAACCGCAAAGAAGAGGTAATCTATGGCATCTTCAAAGGAAATACTAAACACGCTCCTAGACAACGGTTCTGTAGTCCCTCAGGAATGGATTGACTCTGCATACGGCATGAGGGGCCTTACCGACGAGCTTGCCGAAAAGGCTTTCCTCGACCGTTACGGAAACATCTATCCTTTCGTGGATGCTGACAAGATTCTTACACCGACTCTTCCTTCCGTCTCCAACGTTGTCGAGATGCTCGGTATACAGGATGAAGTCAAGTCGAAATCCAACCCCAACCCGAGGAAGAAGGAACAGGTCTTCATCGAGGATTTCCCGAAGAAGGTAAAGGATTGGAAGGAAAAGACACTGAAGAACAGCGTATACGGAAAGAAGGGCTGGGAAACGGTTAAGAAGATTTGGCAGCAGGCATCCCACGAACAGATGCTCTCCAACATAGCTAAGGCAAGGAAGGATGCCGTAAACGACGGACTCTACGCAGGGTATGCATCGTTGATGTGGCCCCGTGCATGGGAACGTCTTGAAAACACTGGCGACTTCAAGGCCAAGGACATGCTCATGGACATCGGAGGCAACGCCCTCATGTCAATCCCAGGAGCAGGCGTTACTGGACTTCTCGGAAAGGCAGGTGCAAGGGTCGCACCGAAGGCCGTCGCATACTTCTCTGGACCAGGCCGCAACATCTTAGAGGGAGCATTGAAGGGTGCTGGAAGAATGTCAGGAAACATCCTCGGAAACGCTTTCGCCCCGTTCGGTCAGGAAGCGATGGATGCTGCATTATACGACGATTCAGACGATGGTATGGAACACCGTGCCGACTTCTCGGTTGGCGACGCCGTTCTTGGCACCGCTATCAACCAGGGTGTAAACCGTGGATTGATGCGCATGGTTGGACCTCTCATCGACAGGTATTCAGCAGGAGGCATGGCAAGGGGAGGCATGCTGAAGGCGAGACAGTTCCTTGAAAACCTAGGACAGAGTTTCCGTACAAAGGGAGACAAGTTTGCCGAAGGTGTTAAGTCGAACCTTTCAAAGCCTGTTGCCGAAGCGGGTGAACTCACGAGCGGTGGAATCTCTGCTGCAAGACGTGGTGTGACCCCTACGGTCGAAACCATAACAAACGAGGAAAGACAGAAGGCTGTCATCGACCAGGCCGTGCTCGACGCAATCAAGAGGGGAGACATCAAGATGCTTTCCGAAGACTTGGCGACGGGTGGCGTACAGTCTGACAGAAAGGCAGTGCTATACCAGCAAATCCTTGACGAATTGGAGAAGAACGGTCCCAACCACGAATACGGCCCAGAAATGGCGACCAAGCTAAGCAAGCTGCTCAACGAGGAAGGTGTAGGAGCAAGTGTAGGCGACGTGTTCGATATCCCAGAAAATATAGCAATAGACCTTAGCAAGACTACTGGCCGTGATGTCGGTGACAACGTCATGAAGGCAGTGCTCGATGAAAAGGCCGTCGAGGACGCTATAAAGAGAAATCCCTATGACTTCGTCAACTACGCAACATGGTACGGCGACAAGGCAGGAGGTGCGACAAAGTCCGAAAGGATACTCAACCTTCTCAACCAGGCGTTGCCATCATGGGTCGTAAACCAGCTCGGAACCGAGAAGCATGCGGACATGCTCCTTTCCCAGACTCCCGCAATCAAGAAGGCAGTGAAGTCCGAAAGCGAGAAGACGCACCAGGCCCCAGTCAATAGGAAGATTGCATCGGAGATTCTTTCAATGGTTTCCGACCCAGGCGACCTCACGGCTGAAGACCAGTTGTACCTGAAGGCAATCGCAGACAACCCTTCCGTGATGACATACGGAATGCCAGACCCAGATGAGAACACGAAGTTCAAGATGTGGCTCCTCGACAGGGGCAACGAACTCCTTCGTGGCACAAGCGTATTCCGTCCATCGTTCGGCGTGGAATAGGCCTACTTTCCCAACCAGAAAAGAGAGGTTTAAATGAAAAGCATCGAAGAAGTTATTGAGCTCTGGAAGGATTTTGAATCCCGTGCCAATACGAAGAGGAGCACCCAGATTGCCCGAATAAAGGAAGACCGCTCGTTCCTTTCAGGAAACCAGTGGGAGAAGGCCGATTCCCGCCTTATCGCAAAGTCTAGGCCGAGACGTGTAATCAACGTTCTCGCAAACTCGGTGAACTCCACTGCGAACGGATACGCAAACTATCCCTACAAGTGGTACAGCGATAATCAGGAAATCGACATGGCAGCCGACGCATTCATCAAGAACGGTTCTAACAACCGTGCTGCATACGACGTGCTGTATTCGGAAGTCGCTTTCGGACTGGGCTATTTCGCCATCGGTTCGGAATCGGTTTCAGACGAGAACGGAAACCAGGTCGAAGTCCCCGCCCTCTACTCCATCGACAAGATTGAGAACGTCTATTTCGACCCTGATTCAATCGAAAGGGATGGACACGATGCGGTCGAGGCGGCGATTGTCGAGTTCAAGAGCAAGAACTATGTCGAGGCAAAGTTCGGTGAACGCTGGGTTACGGCAAAGGGTGTTCGCCCGCTCATCAACGTGACTGACAACAGCAACCCTGACACGATGTGCATCGTCACCTACTTCCGAGTAGAAGACGGCAAGTGTTCCGTATACAGGATGCTGAACAACGACTTCCTCGAAGAGCCTACCCAGCTCGATATCGAGCGTGTTCCTATCTTCCCAGTTTACGGAGAGAAGACATGGGACGGCGACGACGAACTTTGGCAGGGGTTAGTGCGCAAAGGAGCACCAATCCAGAAGATTATCAACTACGCATTCACCCAGCTTGGCGAACGCATGGCGATAGCTCCTAAGCCTACATTCCTTACGACCCCTCAGGCAGTGGAAGGATATGACGACGGTTACCGCAACTTCTTCAACAACCTGAACCCGCTCCTACTGTGGAACGAGACTTCCCCAGACGGAAAGGTGAAATACCCAGAGCCAAAGCGCATCGACAACAGCGTGCAGTATGGCGACATCACGGCAATCATCTCTGCCAACCTTGAACTCCTCTCCACGATAACGGGAGTTGACGCAAAGGGCCTCATCGACGGTCAGCCACAGGTTACCGCCACTGAGGTCATCTACAATGAACGCCAGACACAGAGCACCGTACGCCATTTCTTCGCATCCCTCAGGGACACCTTCAAGGCTGTCGGCGAGACGGTCCTGAAACTGATGGGCTACGGTAACGTAACCCTCGATGTAATCCAGGGTCCGAGCGAGTATTGCGAAAAGCAGGTCGCAAGACAGGAACTAATCCAGTTGGCAGCCCTCGTGCCTGACACAGAGAAGATGAAGCTGGTTGACGGAATCCTGTTGAGCCACAACGACAACCCGATTTTGAGAAACGTGTTCGGTGCACTCCATTCCGCTCCTCAGCCGAGCCCGATGGAACAGCAGGCATTCGATACAATCGAACAGATGAAGCAGGCCATCGAGCAGAAGAACGTCCAGATTGAGGACATGAAGAAGCAGCTCGAACAGTGGGAACAGTACGACAAGAACAAGGACAAGGACATACAGGCCAAGTTCGCAGAAATGGGCTTGCAGCATCAGCAGAAGATGGAAGAGATGGCCTTCCAGAAGCAGCTTGAAGGTGGTGCCGATGCAGAACAGGCACAGCTCGAAACGGCAGCCAAGCAGCTCGAACTCGAAAAGCAGGCCGTCGAACTCGATGCAACAAAGGTAAAGGCCAACGCTGAAATGGCCAAGGCCGTCATGGGAGGTGTATAATGAAAATCAGTTTGCCAATCAACCAGTTCTTCGATGACCAGGGTTTCCCTCTCGTCGCTGGGTCGATTTTCATATCCAAGCACGATTCGGACACTCCATGCACTGTCTACACCCTATCTGGGGACATCTATAGGGAAGCACAGAACCCTATCCACACCGACAATGACGGCAGGATTCCTACATTGTTCTTCGACGCTGCCGTTGTCGATGTATGGGTGTCGAAACACATTGGAGGACATCAGTACGAAGTCATCGACACCTTCCAGGCTGGCTTCAATGTCCCTGCCGCAACCAACGACACTGTTGTGAACGGCATCGACGCATTGAAGGATACCAACACGGAAGTTGGCGTGGTTTCCGTCTACGGTTATGACAGCGATTGCATGGCCCCTACTAGGAACTACGTTTGGGACCCGACCTGCACGGCAGATGCAGACGACGGCATCATCGTGCTTTCAAACACGACTGAAACGGGACGCTGGATTCTCCTGTGGGACGACGAGAAGTTGCCTTGCTCGGTCTACGGAATCACCCCAGGTAACGAGTCCAACATCTCTGCATTCCTTACATATCCAGACATCGTTTCCCAGTGGAACATCAGGACACCGAAGATTCCAAGGTTCACCCAGGGAACTTACACGAGCGACACAACGTTCAGCACGACGAAGACCCTGTATTTCGACCAGGGTGCAAAGTTCACGAATGCGACGTTCGTTTGCGCATCGGTTATCATACCTTACAACAACGACTACGTTGCGGACTTCAATTTCAACTCGGGTTACCAACCCGTGGCCGAATCACGCTGGTTCCGTTCGGTAAAGAAGTTTTGGCAGTGCGGTGCAAAGGAACTTCACCAGAGCGACACAAACTTCTTCGAGGACATCAACATCGGAAACACGGGTACCATCTGTGCCATCCTGATGGACCGAAAGATTTCTGGCAAGCCATTGGTTATGACAGGCGGTGCGAACCTTGAGTTCAACCACTGCAACTTCACGGACTACTGCCTGTCAACAGCATGGTACACTGTCTTCAAGAACTGCGATTTTTGCGACCGCTGGTTCAATGATGGGCTATGGGATTTCGGAACGGACGTGACCCACCGTCAGCTCGTGCGTTCTACCGAGAACAGGGTTTCGCTTGACCACTTCGCTGACGCAAACGTGTTCGTGCTTCAACAGGCCGCAAACGGAATTCCAGCACTGGACTTGCAGAACCGTTCAGTATCTGGAATCACGGCGGACATGCCGTTCACGCTTATCAGGAACGCAGTTATCAACTACGCCCATTTCAACCATAACATGGCCCTTGAAAACTGCGTTGTCAACCACCTGTACCTTGAACACAACTACCTTGTTCTCACCACGAAGAACTGTCAGGCCGTGATAGAACACTGCCAGGTTGGAACCTGGAACGACACCCGTTCGAACTTCTCCTTGAACACGGATGTCAACACGACGTTTGCAACCCTTTCTTGGTACGAGACTTCAATCGACCTGAACGGACATTTCATCGGCAGGACTGATGACGACCTGATTTATCAGAAGCAGCTTGTGATGTGGCGTTGCACCGTGAACAACGGAACCATCGCTTCGTCCAACCCAGTGTTCCTTGACTGCAACATCGCAAACACGCCAATCTACGTGTTCCCGTGCTCAATCTTCGAGGGTGCAAGGCAGACTTGGTGCATCTCAATGGAGTTCAGAAACAACCGTTTCAACGGGGGTTCTGCAATCCGTATAGGTGGACACAACGGACATTCTGACCACCTGACCGAATGCTACGAGGTTAGGGTTGACGGAATCGCAATTACAGACAACGTTTTCAACACGAACGTAAACGGAATCACGATGCCGTTCTGGGCTGGACCAGACCTTGCATACCGCTTCACGAGGGGCATGACGAGCTACAATAACGGAGACCCGAGCGACCGTACGGTTGAATACTTCTCTACCCGCTACGAGTACCGTGGAAACGACGGCAACTGCCCGAGACAGTATTCTGGCCCGACAGAGGCCGACCTTCCAGGCGCACAGGTAATTGCAAGCCAGTGGGCTCAATCTGGTGCAATCGGAGGTGGACTCTCGTTCGAGAAGGGTCAGATTCCTTACAGGGTTTTCGTCCTTCCTGCATTGATTAACGAGAACTTAGAACCGATGCCTGATGTCAGGTACGAAAGCAACGTGTACATCGTTGACAGACGCTGCGTCTGCACCCCGTACAGGATGAAGGCGATATTCTCTGCAAACCAGAGCGGCGGTGGATGTGCGGACTTCCCGATTTCTGGCTACCTCCCTGTTTGTGCCTACGACAAGAGCTTGCCTAACGACATGTTCAACTGCATTCTTGGTTCATGGGGAGAATCTGCCCAGTTCTTCGGAATCAACCCGTTGCCTAGTGGGGAATAGTCATAGGCCCCTACTTTCTCGAACAGAAAGAAGAGGTTCACATGGCTATTAAATACGCAAGGCTTTTTAGCCCGACAACACAATTCCAGACCAGGTCAGGGGCTCTCAACACCGCTGGCCTGCTCCGTGTTTTTATCAACGACACGGACGACCTCGCACAGGTCTACAACGACAACATGGAGCTCATGCGGCAGCCCATCGTCCTCGACGACAACGGACGTGCCCAGGGCGTATTCGTTGACATCAAGAAGGTATACCGCCTCGAAGTATACGACAGGAACTCATCGCTCCTGTTCACCATTCCTAACTTGCAGGCGACCGAAGCAGCTGGCGGAAGCACGATTATCAACCCGACAAACCTTCAGCACTGGCTAGGCATGTATGGACCTACCTATGTCCACTTCCCTGGCGACGAGGCGGGCCATACCCTAGGAATACCGAGTAACGAGATTGAATACGTCGGTGACTTTATCGACCACATTTCAACATGTCCTTATCCTGATTCTAACCCACCTGGCTACATCTATCTCAAACCAGGTCTCTACTTCGTTAGCTGCATCATCCGTTATCAGCAGGACCCAGAAGCCCTGTCCAATACATTGGATGAGGTGTTGGTTTACACTGGCCACGGGAACGCAAATGAATCATTGGCCTACCAGATGGATTCATCTGGTCCTGAAACAACAGGCAACCGACACAATGTTCGTGTCCAGTTCATCCGCAAGGTTCCAGAAGATGCCGAGACAGAGATTCTGTACTTCGCCCCAGGCACTCCTGTTGATTGGAAGGAAGCGTATATCCAGAGACTCGAAATCGTCAAGCTCGACGGTATCAAGGGAGAACCTGGCGAACAGGGCCCGATTGGTGAAACTGGCCCAGAAGGCAAAAGCGCTTACGAAGTGTGGATTGAGGAAGGAAACACGGGAAGCGTTGAAGACTTCCTAGAAGCAATCAAGGGTGCGACAGGCGAGACTGGTGCAACGGGAGCCACTGGCCCAAAGGGTGATACAGGTCCGAAGGGCGATACTGGCGCTACTGGCTCAATCCCTTTCACTGTCCCGTTCGTAGCTGGTGACGGCATCATCATGGAACTCGATTCTGATGGCGAGGAATTGAAAGTTGTCATCTCGGTTGACTCCGATTCAGTTCCTCCTGGCGAGACAGGCGCAACTGGTGCTAC
>Ga0247609_10000999_pt1 | contig 35679 bp, 32 predicted proteins | sample 172DNAGHGlowgp2_FD_193487 | JGI IMG/M metagenome (GOLD analysis project Ga0247609, IMG submission 193487) | Sheep rumen microbial communities from Palmerston North, Manawatu-Wanganui, New Zealand - 1728 DNA GHGlow gp2 | ecosystem: Host-associated > Mammals > Digestive system > Stomach > Rumen ... | reverse complement strand
GATACACGATTTACCAGTGTTATTTGGACCATAAAACCCTGTTGATTTTAAGATATTTTTATAGCCAATTTTAGTTAAGTTAAAATCAAATCTTTTAATATTCATATTGGCGTAAAAATCAACTTCAATTTTTTTACCAATGGCTTTAAAGTTTTCTACTGTATATTTACAAATCATATTAACTGGCTCCTAGTGCAACATTATTGTAACACTAATTACAAAACCGTGCAATAATTTTGCACAGTTATGAATATTAAAAACATAGTATACAATGTTATTATCTTTAATAATAAATCTATCAATCTAGACGAGTCTGTTTGTAAAGATATCATCTTAGATTTTAAAGCTCTGATTCTTCACTTGATGATAGACCATAAATAATATTCCCTATTTAATTACTACGCTAATAATCCTCGGTAATAATCAAACAAAGGAGAATCATTACTAAGCTTTTGATCACCTACTCCAGTAAATGGATCTTCACCTTCAGTTAATAATCTTTTTTGATAAATAAAGAAACTATTATCTTCATAAATAAATCCGGATAGATATTTATTATCGCTGATGTCTTTAGAGATAACTGCTTTATAAGATGATTTAGATGTATTAAATGAAGCATTAGTTTTATCTAATACGCTTAAAGAGATATTACCATCTAAGATATGGTTATTATCTTCTTTTAATAGATATGATACGAAGTTATCGTATCCATCTTTATTATCTGGATAATTAACATCACTCGCATAATAGTAATAAACTTTAGAATCACTATTAACGATGATATTTAAACCAAACTTAGTGGGATAACTATCTTCATAAGTAATAGCCACTACTGATTTAAGTTCATCAGTATCATATCCATCAAATGTCATTTGTTTATTGACTATATCTTTAAATACTTCATTAATTTTATTATTTCTTCCAGTATCTATTGGTAATTCACTAGATGTATTATCTTTAGAATGACCACTACAATTCTTTAAACCAAAAAGAACACATAATAAAAGAATAGCAATTAAAAGTAATGTCGCTATGACAGTGGTAACAACCACTTTCAAAGTATATTTCTTTTTATCTTGTTCTTTTTCCTCTTGTTGAGATTGTTGCTTCTTTTCTTCTTCCATATGTTATTCGGCGAGCAACGCATGCATCGGTGTGATGCGAGCCAGTTGCTCTTTCTAACTAGGTATATTGTAAAAGATATTTGCTTACGAGCAAAGATATTAAAAATTAAGGTAAGCAATTAAGAAAAATAGAAAAATGTGTATAAAAAATACGCTTTTTTCATTTTTTGCGTATTTTTAAGCATATTTTTTACTTGTTTTTAGTAAAGTATCTGCCTCTTTTGGCTTTCCAATCAATTCTGTTACCACTCTTATCGGTTATGCCATAACCAAGAAGACTATGTTTTGAACAGATATCGCACTTCACAACAGTATATGTTTTGCCACCTATTGTGAATTGAGGATAATTGTCTGCTTTATCACGATTGTTCCCCCACCACATCGGTTCATAGTTGTTATTAATATTCGCATCAGATTCGTTTTTAAAATTGCTTTTGGGCCTGATGTGATCAATTTCCCACCCATAAGAATGGTTCTTTCCGTCTCCGCCTGGTCTTTTACGAAATGTCTCTGTATCTCCATAATCATCGCGATACATCCACGTTCCGAAGCAATCTGTTTGCCACTCATTATTTTTTCCGTAAATAGCGTCCCATAACGCTAGAGCTTCTTCTCTTTCCATACTCTTTTCATTCCTTTCCTTTCGTTTTGTCGTCTATATAAGCCAAAATAAATTCAGTAAATTGGTAGATGCCGCTCGATGGGTTTGGCTTGATATCAGAATCGACATCCTTATTTTTCATTAGCTGTGTGGCTTTTCTAATATCCCCGCCATATAGGCTCAAGAAATGATGAAGTCCTACCATGTTCTTTTCATATTTCTTTGGGCAATTATTTCTTCTAAGAAAAGTATTGATTTTTGTAATATATTGATTGCGCTCAATGGGTGTTTCAAGGTTTTCAAAGTAATGATAAGCCCATACTTCAAAGCATTCATTGGACCAACACGCTTTCCAATCGATATTGCCGTCAAGTTCATCCTGCTCTCTTATTAGGCGATACGCTTCATCAAAGTCTTTGTAATCATCCTTATCATAGAAAACCCAGACATTAGTAATGACTTCTTGTTTCTTTTTTCGCTTTTCAACATCTTTAATCGCATACTCGACCAAATCAACAGTATGTTGGCTTTTGCTCATTTTCACTGGAATGATTTCGATATCTTCTTTTGCGACCTTTAGTTCTTCAGAAACAAACACTTTTAAATCTTCCACATAAAGTGGCTCTGTTTTAGTTCCTTCCGCATAGACTAAATGTCTACCAAACGGAATTAGAACTGTTGGAATGTTTCTTCTGCCTCGAGGTCTATTCATCACACCAGCTTAGTCCTTTCTTAATAAATGGATCTGCTCCGAAGCGGCCTTCTAAATATTGTTTGCTATACACAGCATCTTTTCTAATCATTTCGCCCTTATAATTCACGATATTGGAAAGAGGTACATATTGAGTGGAATAATCTTCGTCTCTATATGCAAACCAAATCTCATCTCTTCTAAAGAGCTTGTTGCTCATATTAATAATGTCATGAGAATTGAAAATCAATTGTCTTGACTCATTGTCTTTTGAAGCAAACAATTCAATAATTGCCCTTAAAAGCTTTGGATGGAGATGGGCATCAAAATCATCAGCGATACAAACACTTTCCTTTGGTGATGTTAAAATGTCAAAGATAATATTAACCGCTTTAATCGTGCCACTTGATTCATTCGCAAGAGGCATAGACACTAATTTGCCATCCTTATTTTTGCGTTGAATATATAAGTAATAGAAACCTGGGTCTTTTTCTTCAAAAGATAGACCTTCAATTCTGATATCTAAAGCATTAAGCATCTGTTTGCTTTTGTTTAAACAAGGTTTTAATAACTCAACAGCATCTCTTAGATAGTTAAATGTTTTTAGTTCTCTTCTAACCCAAACATAAGAGCCCACCTCTTCATAAAAAATGAAAATAGGCATTGCATCAGCGTTTGTTTGGTCTCGCACAAACGAGTCGTTAAAATACTTTAGAAAAGTATAGTTCTTTGAGAGTGGTCTATTGTTTTTAATCAAATCAATATCATTTAATAATGTTGATTCAACAATGCCTTTATTGTTTCTTTTGAACATTGTTAAAAACTCTGAGTCTTCTAATTTGCGATAGACCATTTCTTCTTCTAAGATTTCAACATCTACTGCCCAAGCGAGTTGTCCGGCAAAAGGATTAGTAAGAGTTTGTTGCATCTTATTTAAGTCTAAAGTTAGAGAATAGCCAATCTCATAACCACCTTTAATAATATAAAGGGTAAAGATAGTGTTTTTGTTATCTAAATAGACATTAGGAAAATAGTTTTCATTTTTAATTGAGTCGTTAAAAAGTGGATTCTGTTTAACAATCACCGCGAAAACATTAAGCGCCTTTATAAGATTAGATTTGCCACCACCATTAGGACCATAAATAGAAGTTACCTTAAGTAATCTTTCCTTGCCAACTTCAATTACATGTTCTGGATATTCAGACACCACTGTTTTTGGGCAAGCTTCCATAGTAAAAACTTGTTCTTTTTGAATGGATTTGAAGTTAGCTACTCTGAATTCTTTAAGCATATTTGCACTCCATGAGATTTTTTCTCACAGATATTATGCCATAGATTGCCAGGGTTGTAAATAGGCCATGAGATTTTTTCTCACGAACTTATTAATTATACAAAAGCCATTGTGTGATGATATATTTACGATGGTTAGTTATCCGTTTATGACGGAGGGCATTCATAGACATTGCTTATGGATATAGGAATTTCAAAAGGTTTAGAGCCAGGATAATGCTACTTTTGACCTATAAAAAAGGAAAGGTGGTACCTCTTTGGTAAGGAACCACCTTATTTTTGAATGTTTTTAGGTTTTCTACTCAGTGAAGCACTCTAAACCACCTTATTTTTTATTGAGTCTGTTTTGTTTGAATTAACTGACATAAACAAATGATTGAGGGGCAGATTTAATACCAAATTCAGTTAATGATTTTGGTTCACTATATTTAGTTACTTTTCCTAGTTTATATGCGTAAGCAACTTGTCTACCATTAAAATAAGAAAGATAAAAATCTTCACTAATACCAGAAGCATCTTTAGTTAATTCCCACAATTCTTTTACTGGTAGTTCTAAAACTTCTAATATTTCCGCTTCTGCAACTACACGCTTAATAGGTGTTGTTTCATAAATAATGATAGAAGAAACATCTTTCTTTGCGGCTTTACGACGATATTCATATTTTTTAATGCCACTGATAATGTTATCAGCATGCTCTGGATTAATAGAAATTAGAATTTTACACATGTTATTCGTCTTGATTTTTAAGATATCTTTTTTAAATAATCTAACAAAATGACAATATTTGATTCGCAAGCATTTAATGATAAAAGCATGCTTATCACTTTATCATATTGAGTGGTTAAATATTTAAAATATTGAGATGGTTTATGCTTGTTTATATTGATTGGAAAGCCGTGATTTGTAAAAACAGTATCCATGTCAGGATAAAAATACAAAGGTTCAATTAAGTGTTCTTTGCCCCACCAATAGTTGTCAAACATGGTTTTGTCTTTATACGAATTAAATAATTTATCGTCTATATAATCTTTATCCATGAGTGTGAAAATACGATGGTTGATTATTTCTTTTTTGTTTTTCAAGCACAAGACACTTTTATTCTCTTTTATATAATCTTGTTTACTAGGATAGCGTCGACTTAAAAATTTGTTAAGTGTATTAATTTCGATAGAACTTTTCCCGTTTCTTTCAGATAAAGGATTTAAGTTCCTTCGGTATTTATTTTGCAAGAGGCGCACCAAAACAAGCTCGGATTCACCATGGCAAACTATTGAACATGGAAGATAATGAATGGTCTTATTCATAGTCCTTTAAAGCTTTCACAATATAATCTATAGAGAATGAACCTGATTGAGGCACACCACCATACAAACCATTCAGATATTGACCGACAACATCGGTTGCTGGTTGAATTTTTCTACCAAATTCATCAAGAGAATACGAAACAACATTGTTATTTTGATCTCTATCCAAAAGATAGATATTCTTTTTTAGTGATGCCTTTAATAAAAGAGTATTGTGCGTTGTAACAACAAATTGACCAGTTAAGGAATTATCAATTGAATTAAATATATCTCTTAGCAAAATATCGTTAATTCCCTCATCAATTTCATCAATGAATATAGCACCATCATCTGTTGCGGCTTTATATATATAATTAAATAGTCCAATTAAGCGATTCGTACCAGTTGATTCCAAACTAGAAGGTATATCAACGATATCATCGCCAGCTTTTTCAAGAAAATGTAAAGAATATTGTTGTATTCCTTGAGGGCTAGTTTCTATCACATAATGAGCGGATATAATATTTGAATAAAGAGAGGCGAAAAACATCGTTAAAGCCATTTCTGTTTTTTCTTTTTTGCTCTTTAAATCCTCGCTATATTTTCCAGACACTAAATTAGGAAGAAAAACATCAGAAGAACTATTTATCCCTAAATTATTGATTTCGGCATTAAATGGATCTTTGGTCACGACAGTCACTTTATCAAGAGCGGTTAAGAAAGCAGTTAATTCTTGTGACATAGCATCGCTAAAGTATTGCTTTGTAACCGATTTCCTAAGTGAAAAAATACAAGAAAGGAAGGTGTATTTATCACCATAATACATGCTAAATAAGCCTCTTAATTTTTCTTTCATTGGTTCATCTACAAAATGCATATCGCTCATCGATAATTTATGCTTTTTGGCCTTAAATAAAACAATACCATCACATAATAGTTTTTCTTCGTCAACGGAAGTATCGCCAAAAGACATTGAATAAATATATCTCTTTTTGGCGATAAGCAACTCATATGTTAATTTAGTGTTTTCTTTAGCTCCAATTTTTCGACATTTTTCAATAATGGAAGCGATTCTAAAACTGCTGATAGAAGTATTAAAAATAGTAAAGAACAAATCTTGTTGATTATATTGGCTGATCAGTTTTGATACTTCTTCTGTTGCCACTAAAGCGACATATGTTTTTTGAAGAATTTCAATCGCTCTTATTAAGCTTGTTTTACCGATACCATTTTCACCATAAACAATAGCCATCTTTTTAGCTTTTTTATCGGTTTTGTTCTCGATTAAATCAAATTCAAAATGATTAAAAGATGCATAGTTATCCAATATGATTTTACTGAACATACTTAAGTACCTCGCTCATTAATAATTTAATGAACTCTTTATAAAATGTAAAGGTATTTTTATCAAATCGCTCATTTTTTACTAAGTTTTTTAGTTTTATCTATGCTTTTATCTTTGATTTTTGATTTTTTAACATTTTTTGCAAAAAATGAATTTAATAATTATCCATATAAATAGCAAAAGCCGCGAAAGCGGCCTTCATATATTGATAACCATAGTTAGCAATTTGCTATTTATCAAAGCAATTAATCTAAATTGTTAACCCTAGATAATAGTTATATAAAAGATCATTAGATTTAACTAAATAATCTTCGGGACCACTACTAAATGGATCTTCTTCGATATTAATAATTCTTTTGTTATAAATATGGAATATATTATCTTCTAAATAATATCCAGATAAATGATATTCATTAGAAGTATTAACTCCTATTGTCCATTTACCTTCTTTAGTGGTTTTAACATGAACATCACTAATAGGTTCTAGTGATAAAGATATATCTCCATCAAGATAATCTGATTTATCTAATTTAAGATATGATACTAGATTACTATAACTATCTTTATTACCATCTATCTCTTTATAGTTAACGTCACTCGCGGAATAGTAATATAGTTTACTATTACTTTTAACAGTAATATCTAATGTAAAGTTATTAGGATAGTTATCGGAAGCAGTAACCACTACTACTTCAGTAAGAGTGTCTTCATCAAAACCATCCCCTATCATTTGTTTTTTAACAATATCTAAGAATCTATTATTTAATTCTTCATCTTTAACAATTTGAGAAGATGATATATTACTATTATTATTCTTATTAGAACAATTCTTTAAACCAAAAAGAACACATAATAAAAGAATAGCAATTAAAAGCAATGTCGCTATGACAGTGGTAATAACCACTTTCAAAGTATATTTCTTTTTATCTATTTCTTTTTCTTCTTGTTGAGACTGTTGTTTCTTTTCTTCTTTCATATGTTATTTGGCGAGCGGCTCCCCTATAGACGCGAGCCATGCCCCTTTTAAAATCTTTGTCTAAATTTTATGAAATAATAGATGAAAAAGCAACGTGAGGAGAACAATAAAAAGTTAAATGTCCTTAATAAGTTTAGAATCCTTACTGTAATCTGTTTTGCAGTATTTGCTTAAAACGCTATTTAGAGAATTTTGATCACAATAAATTTTCAATTTCTTTTTGCATCTCGTAATTGCTGTATAGAAAATGTTGTGGCTTATTGATTCTTCCACTTCTTTTGTTAAAACAACTTTTACAGAATCGTATTCAAGACCCTGGGCTTTGTGAATTGATAAGGCATAGCCTAGTTGGAACGGGACAATAAGAATCTTTGTGGATTCTTCATCATCATTATCATCGTTTTTATCAATTATTATTCGATAATAGTCATAATTTTCATCACCTTGAATGTATTTGACAAATAGATTAGAAATGTGACTATTTCCTTCTTCTTTTGCGACTCGGACCTCAAAAATAACTTTTTCTTCCGTTTCATCAATTTTAGTGATTAAGCCTTTTTGATTGTTATAAAAATAGTCTCTAAAATAATAGCTTTCATTGAATAGAATTTTATCGCCTTCTTTAAAAGACCAAACGCCCCATGAAACACTTTTTCCTGGATTGATTTCTTGCATATAACGATTAATGTTATTTATTCCATAAAAGCCATCATAATTAAGGCAAAGAATGACTTCATCATCCATTGTTTTTTCAAAGATATTGTTGCTTAAATCAGAGACAAAACCACCACCGACGAGAAGTTCATAGAGCTTTTCATCATAATCTCTTGTGGCTCTCCAGATTGTTTCAACATTGTGTTCTTTAGTACGGTGATTATCAGACAATTCAAAACTGCAGTCCAATTCATATTTTGCTATGCCAAACCAGTTACCAAACCTAATCGATTCGATTTGTTCTTCATCACCAACAAGCACCAATCTATCAAAATCCTTTTTGTAGATAATGCTTTTAAAATCCTTATTAGATACTGTTGAACATTCATCAATTACAACCGTTCTATAAAACGGCAAGCTAAAACTTTCTCTAGTTAAAAATGATTCAATAGTTTTAAAATCATTTTCTGATCTATTCCCAGATATTCCAACTTTGTGACGAAGATTTTGTACCGATGCATTTGTACACGATAGAAACAACACTTTTTCAGCTTCAAGAATTTTAGATAAATGGATAATTGTTGTGGTTTTGCCTGTTCCAGCAGCACCATTAATAACAACTACTTGACTATTAACAAACGCTTTCTGTAATAAGCCCTTTTTCAAATCATCAATATCAAGATTAGGATTCTTTAATAAATAACGCTCTGCTAACGATCGATAGTCGTCACAACCAAAAGAAGATTTTCTCCTCAAATAAGACAAAATGTTCTTGGTATCATCAACATAGTTTTTCGAATAAACATACCTTCCATCAGGAGTTATTAATAAAGATGTGTCTACAACTCTTTCAGGCAAACGAGAATTGAATATCTCGACATATTCCTTAGAAAGATAATGATCATTTAATTCGTCAATCGGAGTAAATAATTGTTTGTTGACTTCGGTGTTATGCACTATCTTTCTTTTTAATAGTTGATCCGGAGTAGAAAATTCATTTAAGCACTCAATTAAATCTTCTACAGATGGATTATGTCTTTTTAATGAGAAAGAGAATGGAAACATTTCAAAAAGAGTACAGCCTTCTGATAAAAGAGTATTTCCTAATCCGTTATCAAGAGGAGAAAAACGCTTTTGATATTTCATAATTTTGTGTCTAAACATATAAAGAAGGTATGTTAGTGTTTTGAAACCCTCATTTCGCTCGTTGATTGTTTGCCTTGTATAACGAAGAAAATCAATCATTGAGTTACCATTTCCTGGTCCTTGAATAAACGCAATCGATTCATTAAAGCTATCATCATCAAGCATGATTAAATCAAATAGCGTCATTTTTTGACCAGTTAATAAGGCCATCAACGGCTTATATCCAGGACTATCTCGTTTGAGTGTTTTACCAAAACCATCAAATCTTTCAAGAGCCGCAAATAGTTTGATCTCACAGGGTCTAATACTTATAGAATGGTCTTCTATAATAGATACATTCGTTTTTATGCCAGAAATCTCTAAATAAGCTGTTGATATAGTACATTTAATTGAATGAGTTCTATTTATATCAATTAAAGAAAAGGCTGTTAATCTATCAAATTTGGTTTTTTTATCGTTGGCAGGAGATAAAACATATTCATAAATATATGTATTGCTTGAAACATATCTTCTTCTTTTCTTTTCTATATAAAATGTGCTAGTCCTACCACTAACACCAGTGCCTCGTTTAAGTATTTCATAAACAAAAACATAGTATTCTTTCAGTTGATTTTTTACCTCAAAAGGAAACTTATAAAGATTATTTAAAATATCTTTGTTAAATTCTTTTTTAGCGCACTTTTTAACATCTTCCAATAGATCAGAATATCTCTGTAATAGAGCGGTTGAACAAAATTGATCTTGTGTATAATGAGATGAGACCATTTGGATATATTCATGCATTTTGGTTAAAGGGGCAAAATGATCCCTATAATCCTTATTTGCCTTTAAGTGAGATACAGCTTTTCTAATTCTTTCAGAACCACTCGTTTCAATATTATCTAAACCATCGATTCTGTATTGAAGTAGCGCAAAAGCATCGATAAGATTTCGTAATTGACTTAAAATGTTTTGCGCACAGAGTCCGACATTATCGGGGCACAAAACATCAATATTCTTTTCAATGTTATCGTTTGCGTTTTTAATTAGTTGTTCCGCATCTAATATTAATGTATTTTTCATATTAAACCATTATATTCTGCAAAGAATAAAACATTGCTTTTGAATATTTTTCTTCTTTTAGTATTCCTTCGTTTTTAAAGGATGCTAAAACCCTTCTAATTGTTTTAACGCTAACGCCAACAATTTCTGAAATATCTTGTGCAGTTACACCAAAATCAGAGAACACATAGGCTTGAGCAAGGACCCATAACACATTAGATTGGTGTTTGCTGTATTTATCATTGTTTTTCTCAATTATTTCTTTATTGATTTTATCAAGTAACTCTTTTTTAGATTTGGCGTATTCAATAGAATTGTTATATTCCTCTTCAATAATATCTAAAAATTCATAAACGAATGTCGTAATGTCTCCATAGTTTCTTACATCTTCTGTATCCTCAAAAGCTTTATAGTATTTGTTCTTTTTGGCATTGATAGCCGCAGAAACCCTAAATGCAAAAACATCACCGATTTCATCATAAAGCTTTTGAGAAACAATATAACGCCCAACACGACCGTTTCCATCATAGAAAGGATGAATGTATTCAAACATATAATGGAATATCGCTAATCTTATAAAAATATTAATAGAACTATTGTTAATCACTTCTAAAGCTTCTTCCATGCCGGAAATGATATTTTCTTCACCAGAAATACCTTTATGGATAAGCCTTTCACTAGAATCGTAAACGCCAACAAAGTTATTACGGAAATAAAGACCATCTAATTCGTTCTTCTTTTCAATAAGCGACGTGCCATTAGAATAAAACATATCATCATAGATTTTTCTAATGTCCGCACAAGTGCGTATATCCCTATTACTGTTCTTTTCATCTAAAAGCATTAAATACTTGTTAATAATTGAGCCAATCTTATTGGACTTCATACTCTTTAAATCTTCTACTAATTCAAAAATTTCTTTTCTTGAAGAAAATACACCCTCAATTTCGTTAGTCTTTTTCACTTCCACAACAAGTGTATTTCTTATATATTGCTTACCAGCAATAGGTGGAAGAGATTTAAAAATGTCATTTAAAATATTGCTCTTTTGATAAATTGAAAGAACTTTTTCAAATACAGGAAGACTATAGAAAAAGAAAGAAGGGTGCTCATTAATGATAAAATTAAAATGCAAGGTCGAAGTAGAATTATATTTCTCCTCATACATTTTTTTGAAATCATTTGGATATTTAAAATATTGTTTTAATGTGCTTTCATAGTTCATAGCATCTATACTATACAATTATTGATAGACATTTTCAACCATTTTGTCTATTAATATTCCGTTTTTTATATTTTGTGGCCACAAAAGCACTGAAGATAATGGACATTATGTGTAAAAAGCACATAGAAAGGCATTGATATTGATGGACAAATACACGAAACATACATTTTAGGCACATCCGATTCTCTTTATGGAAATGTATATCGAGTTGAAGACAACACAATATATAAAGGAATATCTGGCGGGCCATTAATTGATTTGAAGACTTTTAAAGTAATTGGAGTTAACTACGCAGGACAAGAACCAGGTAGTAAAGAGGAAGATTATCCATGAAATGTATGTTCAAAAATAGATAAAACAGCATTCAAGAAAATGAAAAGAATAATTTAAACCCTATTAAATTGACTTATTCAATGCCAAGCTTCTTAAAAAATACTTTGTTCCTTAATTTTGAATCACACAATAATTTATCATAAGATATTACTTCAATATAAGCGTGGTAGGATTCGTTGTAAGAAAACGCACCACTTCTATCATCAAGAATTGTATAGTGGCCTTTGTCTTTTAATATTTCCAACAAAGAATCTGTAATATCACAAACAGCAAACAAAAAATATTGTGTTGAATTATTTACAAGAATCGGTCTACCATATTTATCTGTTACTTTGTTTGTTTGTATTTTTTTCAAATAATCTATCATTTGATCGATAGGATTGTCAGCTCGAGTATAATCATCCCTTTGAGGACGCTTCAACTCAAAAATAGAAATAGAATTATAGGCACCGTTTTCACCACTAGACACAGCAACTGGAGAATCACAAATCAAAATATCCGTTCTATCTTCCTTAGGATTGTTATTGAAAGGGATATCGGATGAAATATAAGAAGTATATGCAAGCTTCTCATCAACAATCCAAAGATTGTGATTTTCGTATTCAATACTCTCGGAAGTTTCTCTTGTATGGAAAATTAAATTATGGAGTTCTTTTTCCAAATGATATTTTCCGTTAATTGTTATACGTAAGCCTTTTTCAAATAAGTCTAGAATTGCTTTGCGTTTTGCAACATAATCAGCCAACTGCGATTTGTTCATGTCAGTGATTTTTTTCACAACATTCGCAAATTCTTCTTCGTAATTATCGTTAAGAGAATTCGGTGTTACACTATCAGAAAGCAATTTTTCACTTTCTTTTCGAGTTTCTCTTTCAAAGTCTCTTTTTATTTTATTTAAAGAATCATCCAGCTCATCATCAGAGATACCGGGTTTGATTTTAGCAATTGCGTTTTGCTTATAATTTAATAGATGCCTATATTCTGGAGCAGAAGTTTGCACATATTGATTTATTCTCTCGATTTTCTCTTCGTTGGTTTTAGCAAGATAGCTAGATAGATATTCTTTTATTTTTGAAACTGCTTCTCTAGTAATCTTATTGATTGATGGCTCACTGTCATATAAATCGTCTTCTTCCTCAATTGCAAATGACTGTCTATCATAATCAACTCTAGAATCTAAGTACGCACTTGTTAGCACTCCAAGATACCAAAAGCCTTCCTTTTCAAATAACTTGTTATCCAAATTGACAATAGAGTCATTAATATCTTTAGCCCTTACCAATCGATTGTTAGCGCAAAAGTATAAGTAATTGTGTCCGAATCCTTCTCTTTTAATTTTTAAATGATCTAAAGAAAAACTATAATCGCCAACAATAAATGTAGCAGTTTGCATTTCACTTTCAAACATTTCGTTGAAGACCTCGTTAATCACAATGTTTTTGTCATTGTCTTTGACAACAATCTTCGGGCATCTATTATCCAATAAATATGGGATTAAATGTTCTACAAAACCCTCAACTATAGAAGTGATGTCTCTAGGAATAAAGCGTTCATATTTATCTGCGATATCTTTTAATAGAACTGCTGTGCCTGTTTCTGCAATATCAGTTTGTTCAAGAGTATCGTCAACCTCATCATTATTAGCCATGAAAATGAAATGCCTTTTGTTAAAGACGCCATCATAAAAAACGCTTGTAATTTCCGCCGAGTAAAAGGCTTTAAGCCAAGAGAATCTCCCATTACCCTTTCCACCAAAGTCTTCTTTCAATCTGGAATCTGAGGTCATAAAAGAGGTCATATTAATTTCATCAAATCCAATTCCATTATCTTTTATAACAACATCTCTAAGAGGAGCGTCTTCTTTGCAAAGGCCATTTCTTATAAATTCCACCTCGATTTCGCCAACAAATGTTTCATCAACTTTTCTTTTTTGCTCAATTGCAAAAATAGAATTAGTAACAGCCTCATATATTGGAAGCATTGCGTTTTTATAACTTAGATTATAATTTTTAACTTTTCCAGAAATGTTAGAAGCAAAATATTTTTTCATGATACTCACCAATCTTCTTTATTATCAAACAAATAATATTAAAAACCAATAATATTAAAAACCAAGACATTAAGGCAAAACCAAAAAATAAGTCATCGCTCTTTTTATGGTAAAGTATTTATTTGCTTAGCAACGTCCTTGCAAACGCCAGCATTTGCATTATTAAAATAATATAAATATAAATTGAAGCGCGGTTTCCCGCGCATTCAATGAATATAACAATTTATTATTTTTATTATTGTTTTTATATTACTTCGCTGCGTTTCTAATTTCTGTTGTGCCACTACTATTTGAATAATCTAGCATCATCACCACTGTTGCTACAGCGCTAGGAACAGATGGATAAAACTTTTTATCTATCGTAATACCATCAGGTGTTAAATATAAACTATCTAAATCTTCTTTATCTACAAAGATCATTTTATGACCATCAATAGAATTATATAAGCCATATTTATCTTTGTTTCTTTTTGCTTTTTTAATACCCACCTTAAAAGCGGTCTCTATCTCATTACTACTAATAGGTAATTTATAATAAAACATTAACTGTGGTTTACCACATTCAAGTAAATCTCTATAGAAATAAAGAACATTCTTCTTAAAAGAAAACTCTTTATTAATTACTTCTAATACTTCTTCATAATTATTTAAGTAGCGTAAAGAGAATTCATCCACCATTTCTTTAATAATTGCGTTACTCACACTACTAGTGTCTATCTTCTTATCTTTTGTTAAAGCATTTCTCACTTTTAAAGAAGCACCAATTGAAGCTTGTAATGTGTTTTTAGCAATCGATACTTTATTATGTCTTTTAATAAAGATAAATTTATGGTCACTAGTTTCAACCATGCCGTTAAATCCTAAATGATTTGATAATAAAGAATCTTTTAAATCATGTAGATATGGTCCTGGTTCATATAATTCTCTAACACTCACACCATTAATTTCATAATCGCAAGCGCGATTAGTAATTAAAGAATCAAAATATGTGGTTTTAGATAAATAGATATTAACTTTATTATCAATACATTCGATGTTATCCACTCTGATGTTTTGTTGATTATAAATCTTTGAATGACTATGAGCGGTAAATAAATCATCACTATGTTTTTCTACCCATGATGGTCTTTTATAAATAGGAGCTTTATCAAAATCAAATACGATATCAGTGGTCTTATCATATAAAGATGTTAATTTAATAATAGGAAAAGTATAACTATCTTCTAAACCATCATATTGACCAGTTTCTTTATTAAAGTTATGAGCAAAAGAAGATGTTTTCTTTCTTCCGATATCTTTATTTAAAGAATCTTTATTTTTATAAGTTAGCAAAGTAGAAAAAGTTTTATATTTATTAACTAACTTATCATAATCTTTAGTGAGTTTTAAAAAGTCTTCAACTTTAGGCGCTAATAGTTCAGTGATGATATTAGCAATAACTGTTAATACAAATACTAAAACAACTGTGACAAAAGTCTTAATATCAATAATAGAATCTAAATACTTCTTTAAATCAAAATCACCACCATTAAGATTAATGATTAATTTAACAACTAAAACAATGATAACCACTAATAAGCACACTAATACATAAGACCATCTATGCTTAGATAAGTATCTAATCAATCTTTTAAATAAGTTACGGTCACTATTTGGGTGTTTTTTCATGAATTTGGTTATTTTCTATTTTTATAGTTCTTTTCTAGCCATTCAGCATTTTGCTTCATGCATTCTTCTAACCAAGATGAACCAACGTTAGATAAATACCATACAATGGTTTTCTTGATACCTACTTCAAACGTAGTAATTGGATCCCAGCCCAATTCAACATTAGCCTTATGTGGATCTATCGCATATCTTTGGTCATGTCCATGTCTATCTGCAACATGTTCAATTAATGATTCCGGTTTATTAAGTTCGGATAATATACGTTTAACAATATATAAGTTATTTCTTTCGTTATGTCCACCTAAGTTATATACTTCCCCTACTCTACCTTTTTCCAAGACTGCAAGGATTCCTCGACAGTGATCTTCTACATATAACCAGTCTCTGACATTAAGCCCTTCACCATAAACAGGTAATTTTTGATCATGACTAGCTTTATATATCATTAAAGGAATTAACTTTTCTGGGAATTGATATGGACCATAGTTATTAGAACATCTAGATATAGTAACTGGTAAACCATATGTACGATAGTACGCTAAAACTAATAAATCAGCGGAAGCTTTAGAAGCACTATAAGGTGACGATGGTTTTAAAGGTGAATTCTCATTAAATAACAAATCTAGTCTATCTAATGGCAAATCACCATATACTTCATCTGTGCTTATTTGATGAAAACGTTTAACGCCATATTTGAGGCAAGCATCCAGTAATACTTGTGTGCCAAATACATTTGTCTCAAAAAAGATATTTGGTTCATTAATAGACCTGTCAACACTGCTTTCAGCAGCAAAGTTAACAACGATATCCGGTTTTTCTTTATCAAAGATTTTAAAAATAGTTACTCTATTTTTTATATCTTCCTTATAAAATATAAAATTAGGGTTTTTATTAATCACCGTTAAAGCGCACAAATTAGCAACATACGTGAGAGCATCAACGCATACTATTTTCCAATCAGGTCTTTCTTTTAATAAATGAAAGATAAAGTTAGAGCCGATAAAGCCGGCTCCTCCAGTGATTAATAGTTTTTTCATACGTCAGTCAGTTCTTCTTAAAGATTTTAGCAAATTTGTAAGACACTTTAAGCATTAAACTATCAAATTTGCTAGGAAAAAAATACTTTCTGCAAAAAGTTGATTTATTAGTGCAATACAACTTCCAAAAGTGAGCATATCCTATGCCTTTAGTGACAGGGTGAACTAGTTGAGGTTGCATTACAATCTTTAATGGTATTTCCTTAAAGAAAAGATTCTTTTTAATAGAGTTAAACAATTCAATTCCTTTTTTTGTCCTAACCATTAACAAAGAGACGCCTTTGTCATCGTCAAATTCTGTAGAGATTTTTTCTACTCCCCAACAATCAGCAATAGTAAAATCAGTCATTCTATTAGGAGTCGTATATTTACAATTGTAGCAACTCTCTCTAAACATGGTGCATGCATTAAAATTGTTCGCCCATATTGAAGATGTGAGTATGGAATGATCTACAAAAGTAAATGTTTCAAGATGATTCCTCCACCCGTATCTCATCTTGTCTCTAAAATCAATATCAGCAACAGTCTTGCCGGTCTTCTTTTCTATTTCCTCAACGTAGTAATTCCAAACGGCTGGAGAAGGTACCCCATGACACACCAAATCACAGGTTATCAATTTCTCAGTATTTATTTTTTTTAATTTGCAAAAAGATAAAAAACCATGCACTTGGCATCCAGTGCCACTGAACAATACATATTTGCCTTGCTGCAGTAGCTCAAGGCACGTGCAAAACGAGTCACGCATATTGGATTGAACATATTTAGAACCTTTGAATTTGTTAACTCCTTCTTTTGTATTGTAAATATTGTGAATAATTGTATTCTTGTCCGCCAGCTCACAACCACAAATGTAGCCACCCCTTTCAAGCACATAATCGCAAAGAGCCATAAACACCGCCCCAGACCTAGATGATTGTATCTCTTCTAAATTTTTATGCTTTATCATATAACAGATTGGTTCGAACTTAGTTGGAACAAACTTAGTAAAATCGCACACTTTTTCACACAATCCACAGTCAACACACAATGAAGAATCAACGACAGGATATAAAAAACCCTTTTCATCAGCTCTTAATTCAAGTGCCTTTGTAGGACATATTGATACGCAAGCCGAACAACCACAGCACTCTTTTTTTTCTTTTTCAATTACCATATTTATCAATGAAACTAACTAATTTTTCTTGTTGGGCACAAAAAATTTGAAGCGCATCAAATCCCTATTTGCTATGCAGTTTAACAAAAATGTAATAACGCAATATAGTACAAACAAAGCAACTCCATAAATAAAGAATTCAAAGTATGAATTTATTTTCAAATGAACAAAAGAGAAAACAACTACAGTAGCTATAAAAATAAACCAATTCGTAGCAAAGATTATTATGGTTTTAGCAGGATTTCTCTTCAATATTTTTATCTCGGCTAACCAATTACACCAAATAACCTTAATTGGTAAAGCTACAACGGTTGCAAATAGAACGCCGTATAATCCAAAGAAATTAACAAGAATTAAAGAAACAACTATATTTATTCCAGCTTCCATGATTGATATATAACTTGTTTGTTTTGCGTATCCAGCAATTCCAGCAAGATTTCCTGATACATATCTAGACCATGACAGCATTTGAATTAGGCAAAACAGAAGAGGTGCCCATTCGTAGATATAATTAACATCATTTATCCCCGAGGTATATAGTTTTACAAAAGGTATGATTAGTGCATAAGATACGCACATCATCACAGTCATTATTCCAAAAAAAGCACTATTGTATGCAGAATGTATTTTTTTATATTTCTCAATATCTGAAAAGTAAATCTGCCCTAAATTGTAACTAAGCGAATGAAAAATAGAATTCAGCAACCCATTTAGTGCAGCAAAAACCATACTATAAACTGAATAAACACTAGATAGTGATGTTGATACAAAAATAGAAAGAATAATTAAATCGGTTGAAGAAAAAATAGTCCAAGCAACCTCTGTAACTATATAAGAATTTTTATCAGGAAGAGTTGCGTTTTTAGGGGCACAATTAAAATCAATCCAAGAATACTTTTTTTTCATATATAAATAATATATAAGCGTCTGAACTAACGAGATAAAGAAGTATCCCACTTGAATTATGCCAATGTTAATTCCGTTGATAGTCAAGACAATCTTTACAGCATACATTAAAATTTTTACAAGCAACGATATAGAGTTCGTTATGTAACTTTTGCCAGAAGCAATCAAAAAACAAATCCAAGAATTAGCAAAGAAAAAAGTGACAACACTGCTGAGTCCTTCAAACAGAATATATACAAAAATCGTCCAATAACCGACTTCACTTTTCAAAACAAAAGGAAGAGCAAAAGAAAGAAGCAAAACTGCAAGAAGATAAATGAATGATATCTTGCGATAATACTTTTGAGCTATAGAACACCAATATGATATCTCACTTTTATCATCCATCTTTATAGGCTTGAACATTTTATTTCTTGCAGCAACACCTATTCCCGCTTCAAGCAACGCTATGTAAGTAAAAACCTGCCCAATAGTTCCTACAAGCCCATTGACATCAGATCCATAATTAACTAAAACGAGCCTAGGTACAATAAGACCTAAAACAATCGTAACAATTTGAGTAGCAAAAGAAATCAATAAATTTAAAAATGTTTTGTGTCTATTGTTCATCAGTTTTTCTGCAATCACTATTTACCAAAAAACAAAGCTTTCTCAATAAAGTCAATAGATTCGTTCCTATAAGCTTGAAGAACCTTGTTTATTTTATAGAAGTCTATGTCTTTGTCTTTAGCAAAGGTTGGTTCTTTGATTTCAAATTCATGCAAGCCAAATATTCCAGAAAGATTCTCTAACCTGCTATTATTATTGTCACCGCTCTTATTAAGTTCATAATAGCACTTAATGTTAAAAATAATCGAAAAAGCTAAAGCATGAAAAGAGGTTGTGACAACGTATTTAGCTTTCAAAAGAAGACTTAAAAATTCTAACGGCCCAACAAAACCAGCGTTTTCAAAGCCAATTGGGCAATTTTCTGCTGTACCATATAAATTAACGTATTTAATTTTAATTCCTTTTTTCTTTGATAAATCTAGAGCGAAAGATTTTGAAAATGAGCCGGGCGCGACCTCATAAAACAAAATATAATCGTCTAAATTATTGTCGCACAAATTCAAATTAGAAATCCACTCATCTTTTGAAAGTAAAAAAACTGGATCACAAACAACATACACATCACCATTAAATCCGGTGTCACGCACTTTCTGAACAGCAGAAGTCTCTCTCAATGAAACAAAACTAAAATCATCAAAATATTTTTTGAAAGAAAGCCCAGGAGAAAAACCTCCTATTGATGCAGCATAAGATACTTTGATTTTATTTTTGGCAAAATCTAAAAAATAGACATAATCGTTATTTGTAAGGGAACAATTCCACACCTGATCACTACCAACCACAAACCCATCGTAGTAATCGTTACATTTGAAAATATTATTCTTGTTATATTTGTTTTTAGAAATACGCAAAAATTTTTTGGAAAAACTTTTAAATAAAGATCTCTTTTTTAGCGTTTCTAAAAGAACTTTTCTCCTAAATACTGATAAATAACACAACTTTAGCCAATATATAAAGAGATTCTTAGGGTATCCATTGTCTAATTCAATCTTTTCGGAATGATAATTAATTATTTCACAATCAACAAACGCTGATAAATAATGCTGAAGCGCATAAGATTGCAAAACTGCCCCATAGTTAATTGCTCTATGAAAGGTTAATAATCCAATTTTTTTCATTTTAACACCTAAATAGAAGTCTTAATTTGATCGAACTCTGCTTTACTGATTGATTTAATCACTTTTCCAGGAACGCCACCGACAATCGAAAAAGGAGGTACATCGTTAACAACAACAGAATTGGCAAGAATAATTGAATTCTCACCTACATTAATAGGTCCAAGAATCTTAGCACCTGGAAAAACAATAACATTGTTGTTTAGTATTGGGGCAACTCTACCAGAAACTAGAGGCGACAGTGTATTACCTATTGTTACTTGGTGAAAAAAAACGCAGCCTCTTCCAATAATTGATTTTGGTGAAATTACAATCCCCCATATGCCGTGAGGAAAAAAAGGCATATCGAGATATTGAGCACCACCAGTAATCTCAATTCCTAAAGAAGCATTATTGAAGGCATCCATTTTTTTGATTTTGTATAGATACAAATATTTAAAAAGACTAGGCTTTTTTTTGATATTTTGGACATATTTCCAATACTTTTTTCTATCAAAATGCTGAATTTTCGACCTAATGTATAATGAAAAACTCATAACGTCTCCTCAATAGAATACTCGTTACCATTGTAGTTTATAGTTTTTGCTGGAACTCCAACTACTCGTGCATTATTTGGCACATCCTTGTTTACAACAGAATTTGCTCCAACCATAACATTAGAACCAATCTTAATGTTGCCAAATACCTTTGCGCCTGGAAGTATGCAAACATTATCTCCTATGACTGGTGCACATGATTTTTCTTCACCGATAGTAACGTTTTGGTAAAGCATGCAATTGCTACCAATTTTGCACTTTGGAGAAACAACTATCCCGCCGCAATGAATAATTGCAAGACCACTAGAAAAAACATTAGCTGGAATGTCAATTCCAAGAGTAATACCTTTTTTATTAAGCAAAACTTTTAGCACTAGAGATCTTATTTTGTGATTGTTGTTTAGATGATACTCATATTTTCTTAGCAATATTTCGTATTTCCAAATCTCATTGGCAACATCCTTGCCGATTAATTTAGGTCTTCTTTTAGTCATGCGTAAATTTTTCTTATCGCATTCCAAAAAATGCTTCAATTCTTTTCTTGTCTTAATTATCATTAGTCTGTCTCTTTTTAAATCTAAAAATAAGCAAGTAAATATGGATTAGTTTAATGATGTTTATTCTACCAATTGTATGTTGGTATTCTTTTAATTCACTATGAGTTATTGTTGTGGTTTTTAACAGCTCTACTAGGCTGTTATATGAAGCAATACGTGATGCTTTAGCTAAAGATGGAAAAGAATCCAGATTCAAAACATGATGCAATCTTTTGATGGCAAGTAGTTTGCCCCTAGCCTGGATGGAAGAAACTTTTTTTGAAGTAACACTTTCCCGATTAATTCTATAAAAATATAATGGCTCGTTACGAACCAAACAATAACCATTGCTTTTTGCTAAGTATTCAATGACAAATAGAGAGTCCTCCCAAATTGAAGTTTCAGTAAAAAAAAGCAAATTATTGCTTTTTATCGTATCTGTCTTAAATATTTTGTCCCAAACATAGCCATCCAACAAACCGCCAGACCATACAGTATTTAAAGCAGAATCAACAGGTAAGAGAGAATCGTGATATATTTCATTTTCACAATGGTTAACAGCATCATAAAATCTTTTATAAGACACTTGAGCCACAGCTACATTCCCTGTAGATATCATAGAATGAAGCTTCTCCAAATAGCATTTATCGATATAATCGTCAGAATCAACAAATACGATGTACTTCCCTTTGGCATGGGAAATACCGACATTTCTAGCAGCAGATGGGCCAGAATTCTTTTGCCAATACACAAAAACATTTGAATGCTGTTCAATGATAGAATTATAGATAAAATTTGAATTGTCGGTTGAACCATCATCAACAATAATGACTTCAACATTCTTATAGGTGTTTTGTAGAATCGACTCTAAGCACCCTCTAATATACAATTCAGAATTGTAAGAAGGAATAATTACGGAAATTAGGTCTTGCATACGAAACGCCTACATCATTGACTTTTTGACAAAAAAACAAAACAAACGACAAATAAACAAAGAAAGTTAAACCAATAGTTATTTCAACAGAAGATTCTATAAACTGAATCAGAACTATTAAAAAAATGTAATAGGTCTCTTTACGATTGTTTGCACTATTCAAATGCAAAATCGAATAGATAAAGGAAAGGAGGAAAAACAAACCGAAATAACCAAACTGAACAACATTTTCTAGCAGTCCGTTTTGAGCGTTAACACCGATATGATTAGAGCTTAATACACTATATGAACTATTGAATCCATAGCCGAAATATGGACTTTTATTAATAACATTAAAGACATTAGAGTAAATAAATAGCCTACCGTTTATAGTTTGCTCTTTTTCAAAAAAAGAAATAATGTTCTTAAAAACAGGATTATCATAGAGAACGTTTTCATTAAATACAATTAATAAGCTGCACAAAAAAAGTATGCCTAAAGAAACAACAGGCTTCTGAATAATCATTCTGCCTCTTTTGCCAAATAGTGTGAATAAAAAATACATTAAAGCACCAAATAAGCCGGTAATAGCATTCATATATAAACTAATAAGAGATGTGATCAGCAATAATAAATAGCCCATTTTTTTGTTGTAGACAAATGCGAGACCAGACACCAAAAGATGCAAAGCAGAAACAGTGAATTTGTTTCCCAAAAAAAACATATTACCATTAGAAAGAAATAAACTCGGGACAAAGAAAAGCAATACATCATTTATTAATAAATAAAAAAGAGCCAAATAAAAAATAGTATTCAAAAAACTGCTCTTAATAGTAGGTGTATGTACAATTGAAAAAGTAAAAACAGAGAAAAAAATAGACAAAATAAAAAATATTGTTGCCAAAAATGTGTTGTTCTCGGTGGTGTTTCTGTTTAAGACACCCGAGATTAAACACACAATTGAGAAAAGAATTAGAAACGCAAAAGACTTCCTATCGATGGAATTTTTAATTGAATTCCTAAATTTATAGAAGATGGCATAAACTAGGCCAATGACAACAAATATCTGTTCCATCCTTGTCTGAAATGGATTATACGCAAAATGTAATAGTAACCCATGAACAACAAAAAAACCAAGAACATGACCATCATTTAACACAAATCTTTTCATCTTTTATCCTCTTATGACATCAATAATACTTTCCAAGTAAACGCTATCATTATCATAAATGTTTGAACAGTTCTTTTCTCCACTTTCGTTTACATATTTGCCTTCAATAGGTTCTCTGATTATAGCACCCATCTTGAACCATAAATACTCGATATCAACATGACCAATATCTATAATTTGATAACCTTCCGAGCAAAGTTGAGAAGCAATAATAGAAGCAGTTGGCCCTAAAGCGCATAAAACTAATTCATCAAATGAAACATGTTTTTTTATAGATTCAATTATTTGTTCAATTTTCTCGTATGCGTTTGAAGGAGGGCAAATAATTCTTCTAATTCTTTTGCAACCATCAAAAAGATCGTTTCCCATCCCCAATTTTGTCATGCTCCCTTCGACAATAACTACATCACGCTGATTCCATATTTTTTTTAGCAAATTAAAGCATTTTATTGAATAGTTTTTATCTTTATAATCGATGTATGGGCGCGTAATACTCGCATTGCAGTATACTCTTGAGTCATCAATAAACTTGCTGAGCCTATTTACAAAGCCATTTCTAACAATTCTCCAATGCATTTTGGCATATACATTGCATCCACGAGAGTCAATAATTCCAATAGGCAAGCCAATTAACAAATTCTCATTTTTAGTTTTAAACGCCTTAACCAAATCAAGAGAAAACTTGTCAGAATACTCTTGAAAAGAATTAAGCTTTTCGCCATTCATCCACATTAATTCTCCATCTCCAAAACGACTTAGCGACATTCTTTTAGTAATAATTTGTTCTATCATTTCTTCGTTGGACATCATTCTTATTAAAATCTTTTTTGATGGTGTAAAAAAAGATTTGATGTATTTAGGTAATTTGCCAAGAATCAAATATAAATAAATGATCCTTTTTGGCAATAATTTTTTAATCTTTTTCTTAAAACTCATTGTTATTAGATTTTTCTTTTGCCTTTAAACAATAATCTAAAAAATCATCAAATGTTTTAAAAAGTGGCTTGTTATTTCTCATATAATCCAAGCTGCTCTGTTTTCCTTTTCCTAAAGATAGTTGCGAATCATAACAATGATCTATTGCGCCATCAGAGAAAAGCATGAAAAACTCTTTGAATAAAGATTTTGGCGGTCTTGAATGAAATTTGTTATAAAAAGAAACAGCCAAATCTGATGCTTCCTTAAGTTGCAATTGTCTTCTCTTTTGGTAATAATCATTCAACGAACAAATCATTCTTGCTGGATTGCCGGCAATAACAACATTGCTTCCAAAAGATTTTGTAACAACAGAACCAGCACCAACAATAACATTATCGCCAATAGAGACTCCACCAAGAATAATTGAATTCATGCCAATAAAGACGTTATCACCAATGGATATTGGTTTGGCACAACCCATGATAGATCCGAAAAAAGGCTTTTCATCACAATTTTTCAAAACGGACCAACTGTAATCGTGAGTTAGGATCTTGACACCTTCAGTGATTCTCACATGATTCCCAATATGTATTAAAGTCGGATATTGTTCATCGATTATAGTGTTTATTGGAGAATAGATAGAAACATCAATTCCAATGCTCATCCCAATTTTTTTAAGATGTTTAATATAATCTTCGGTTGATGCTTTGCTGCCTCGTATAATCTTTTTCAGTAGATGAAACATAATATAATCCTCAGATTTTTTTTATCGAGTACTTAAAAAGTATCGAATAATACAATATCAAGTGTTTTTGCTTAAGAACACATTTTTTAAAGATTCTCCAACTTCTAGGATATTTTGAGGAATCAAATTCCCTTAGTACATCCAACAAAAGATTATCTTTACAAATTGTTTTAACTGCATCATAAGAGGCCTTAAAGCCCAGTTGCTTTTTGTTTGAAACAATAAGTTTTAAACAGCCCATGGTGTTTGCTATGAAATTATCGAGAAATCTAGTTTTAATATTAGGATTGTAACTTAAATCATCACAGAGAGAGCAAATATCGCCATAAAATTTTTTTATTCTTTCGAAACGATTCGCTTTATATGTAGTTGTCAGGCTGCCTTCATTTTGGCAATAGCAATACAAAGCATCTGGCAAAAAAGAAACAGTGTGAAGTTTATCGAATAGAAATAAATAAAAATATACATCCTCGCTGATATATTCTCTTTCTGACGGAAAGAAAAGATTATTATTTATTAGAATATGCCTAGAAATGCAACAAGTCCAAGCGCTTATTCTCAAGTTCGTGCTCATACCGATTTGCGGATCAGGAGCAATAAAATCGGGAAGAAGATTGTCTTTAATCTCATCATGATTATCGTAATACATCTTCTTAGGTTTCGGAATTGATGTACTGATAACTTTGCCGATGTTTGAAACACGCTCAAACCCATAAAAAACAATCTCAGATTTGTGTGATGCAATTTCATTAGCCAATGAAGAGAGAGTGTTTTCTTTGATATAATCATCGCTATCTACAAACAATACGTAATCGCCTCGGCAAATAGACAGGCCACTATTCCTCGCTTTCCCTAGACCTTCGTTTGGTTTGTGGATAACTCTAATTCTTTTATCTTGATTTGCATAATAATCGCATAGAGTTGAAGATAAATCTACAGATCCATCATCGACAAGAATTATTTCAAAATCTTTGTAATCTTGTTTTAGAATGCTCTGCACACAACGTTCAAGATATTTTTCAACATTATAAATTGGCAAAACTAAAGAAAAAAGCACATTACTCATAATTATTTTTTTGCAAATGAAATAAGACTTTATTGTAGATATCCAGCCTTTCAATATGTGAAACACTAATATCATATTGTTTTGCAACCTCGATTGCTCTTTGTTTCATTTTGCCAATAGTCACATCATCCAAAGAAAAATAATGACTAATCTTTTTTGATAGCTGCAAACTATCATAGCAAGAAAACAAAAATCCGTTTTCTCCTTCTATCACATAATCCTTAATTCCTTGAACATCAGATCCTATAACACAGTTTCCGCTAGCCATGCCTTCTAATCCAGCCATTCCTAAGCCTTCTCTAACTGATGGCAAAATGACTAAATCGGCAACATGGTTAATCTCTGGAATTTCCTTAATATGGCCCAAAAACAATGTTGTAACACCAAGATTGTTCGATAAAGTAGTTAATTCGTCTTTCAAAGATGAATTGGTAATCGAATGACCACATATAACAAGGCAATAATCATCCTTGTCTGGTAACATAGATATGGCCTTTATAACAACTTGATGGTTTTTGCGCTTGGATATTTCTCCAACGCACAAAATAATCTTTTTACCAAGGGGAATATTTTTTTTTATTTTAAAAAAATCTTTATCAATGGAAATATGAAATTTTTTAACATCCAAACCTACACCATGTATATAAAAAACGCTTTTACAACGCATTTTTTTTGCCGAGTTAAAATCTTCTTTGTTAATAGTGATAATGGCATCACATTTATTTGATAAGAAATTTTCAATTGATCTATACAAAAAGCGAGTTTTTTTTGAGCTGTTTTTTGTAAAGGCAAAACCATGTGTCGTATAAATAATTTTGCATCCTTTTTTACGCAATGGTTTTCCAATAATACGGCAAAGCATCCCAGGAATAGGGGTGTGGCAATGAACTAGGCAATAGTCACCATTTGTCATTATTTTTTTTAATATTTTGTAAGATTTGAAGTTGTTTTTGGAAAATGGATTCTTGCCATCAAAAGGTACATGATGAAAACATATTCCTTTTTCTTTCATGATAATTGTTTCAATTGCATCGCTTCCGTCAATCAATTTGCAGTTTGTTGCAACATCAACAATAAAACCATTTTGCCTTAATATATCGATATCATCCCATAAAAAAGGAAGGAAGCCAGCAAAATTGGTAACAATAAGTACTCTTTTAGAAAGTGAATGATTGTCAATCATTTTAATAATTAATAGCCTTGGTCATTAATATCTTTAGCGACAATTTCTTCCCCACTATGAGTTTTTAAAAGCTCTTTTGAACTGTCTGACAACCCATCACTTGCAATAGAAGTCAAATCACAAGTTGACAGCAAATCCAGTTCTTCTTTTGATATAAGCCCATTTTTGAAGTCCTTAACGACTTTGTTTTCAAACATTGAGTATTTTTTCTTTTTAAAGAATCTAAAGAACTTATGACGGATTACCCACCACAGTGGTTTTAAAATATATTTTTTCATTGCAGGAGAAACTGAACCAATCATCCAGCATTCTCTATCACAGCAGCGAACTTTCTTTCTAACTTCATCTGCTTGTTTTGAGTTCCACAGTTCATCCCAAGTCGATTCGTTTAAGTTACCCATAACTTCTTTATCTTTAGTGCCATTGCACGGCATTACATCTCCATAAGGGTCGATAAAGAAAGTATCGAAAGACATATCGCATCTTAATAATCTCTTTTGGCCAAAAATATAATTAATAAGGCCATGGTTAAAATATGCTCTAAACCATTTCTTTGGTGAATTTGTCTTCAAGAGTTCATTAATTAAATCTTCAAAATTTTGTGCAACCATTAATCTATCGTGAATAATATTTTTCGCTTCAACAAAATAAAAAGAATTATGGAGGGAAGCTGTGGCAAATTCCATACCCAGTTCTTCTGATTTTTTGTATAGTGGCACTAAATCTGGTGCATTCTTATCTTGAACAGTCATGCCGAAACCAACATCTGGATGTTTCATTTCAACTAATTTCTTAAGAGTGGTATATCCTCTATTAAAGCCATCTGGCAAGCCTCTTATTTCATTGTTCGTGTCTTCTAAACCTTCAATAGAAATACGAATACCGACATTTGGGAATTCTTCGCACAATTTGATAATTCTATCTGTGAAGAAACCATTTGTAGAAATAACAATACGATCAGATTTCTTGTATAATTCGCGAACAATATCAGGTAAGTCTTGCCTAATAAATGGTTCGCCACCAGTAATGTTTGTAAAATACATCTTTGGTAGTTTTTTGATTGTTTCAATTGATATTTCTTCGCTTGGTAAAGATGGCGCTTTATATCTGTTGCACATCGTGCATCTAGCGTTACATCTATATGTAACAATTACTGTTCCATTTAATTTTTTGGTTTTCATAACTACTCCTCAACTAGTTTCAACAATTTGGAAACATATTCTCTGGAATCAAATCTTTGTTTAGCAATTGAAAAAGATTTATTGCACATTTCTAGATATTTCTTTTCATTAATTTTGTCAATTCTATTGAGTATAGAAAGCAACTCATCACTATTGTTAAAAACAAAACCATTTTGTTCATTTACAACGAGTTCCGGTAACCCTCCAAGATTAGAAACGATTAACGGCTTTCCAAAAGCCATTGCCTCCATTGCGCTGTAAGGAGCATTTTCATAACAAATAGAAGGGATTATAACAAATTTGGATTTTTCAATGTAATTTATTAGCTCTTTGCCAGTGATAAAACCTTTCAGCTCAACATTACTAAGCTTGTTTTTTTTAACATAATCGAATAAGTCATCTTTTAGAGGCCCATCGCCAAGAACAACCAATTTTTTGTTTGTTTTACTAAAAGTGTAAACAAGTTCCATTATTCCTTTTTCTTTAGACAGCCTGCCTAAAAATAAGTAATATCCATCAAAGGATGGTTTTGAACAGCATACAATGTCAGTATCCAAAGGATTAGGCAAACAAACAATCTTTTTATTTGTAAATTTGCCCTTTTCAAGCATCTTTTTGTGAAATTCAGAAGGCGAAATATACAAATCAATTTTATTGTAATAATCATGCTTTCTAATATAGACAGCTTCTTTGTAAGATAAATAACTAAGAAATTTGGAGTTCTTCACACACTTGTTATCTACACAATGTTTCATGTTTCCATCCAAGCACAATTGACAAACTTCGCTCTTTCCATTCAGCATTAAATAAGATGGACAGACACAAATTAAATCATGCATGACCCAAATGATTTTTGTTTTAGGAAGTACATCTCTTATTGCATCAATTATTGAACATGTCAGTTGTTTGTGAACAAGATTTAGCACAACTAGATCGGGTTTTTCATCAGTGCACAATTTTTTCATTTTAAAATATGCTTCTTTAGAATAGTTCATGTGAAGCAGCATGTTTATTTTTGACTTAATACTACCGTCTGTAGAAGAATTAGAAACAAAATAGTCACTCTGAGGACACTCAAAGTTTTTTTCACTCTTCATTGAGAAAAAAATAACTTGATGACCAGCAAGTTTTAGTGCAGACGCCAATGTAAAATAGTAACGTTCACTGCCACCCTTCATATAGTGAAATTTATTAACTAGTAAGACTTTCATATTATTTTGCGTATAACTCCAATGTTTTCTTGGTCACTTCATCCCAAGAGTTTGTGATAACACTTTTTCTATTTTTGCTTAAGTCGGTTTTCAAAGCGGTTATTAATTGCTTTTTTAAACTCTCGACATTACTCTTTTCAAATACCAAGCAATCTTCATTAATGACTTCTGTATTTTCTGGAATATTGGAGACTAAACAAGTGTTTCCGTATGATAATGCTTCTAAAAGACTCATAGGCATGCCTTCGATATCAGAAGGTAAAACATATAAGCAAGCATTTGAATATAATTCTTGAAGTGTTTGTCCTTGAACAAATCCTGTGGCAATAATTGAATTATCACCCTTAATCTTTTCCATTACTGAATTGAAATAATCATCAGAATGAGAAGAACCACCAGCAATAACTAATTTCTTATCAGTTGTTCCTTCGATTTGCTTCCAAGCATCAATTAAATAATCTAGGCCCTTTTCTGGAACAATTCTCGCAAGAAAGAGGATATAACTATTCTTATCTAAACCCCACTTCTCCTTAATAATTTCAGGATCATGTGGGATTGGTTTTTCTATACCATTTGGAATATAAGTTGTTTCACGGTTATAAGCTTCTTTGAAGTACTTTTGATTGTTCTTACTTAAAACAATAATCTCGTCAGCGTATTTAACAGCCTTTTGCTCGCCTTTTTTAAGAATCTTACTAGCGAATCCACCCCATTTACCTCTTTGCCAGTCTAAACCATGGATAGTAACTACGACTTTGCATCCGTTTCTTTTTCCTGGTTTTGGCAATTTATTTAAAAAATAACAGGGTCCTTCAGCGTGGAAATGAACAGCATCCACTTGACCTTTCTTAATGAGTTTTTTTGCTCTTTTCGTGGCAAAATACGCATACACGATTGCATCTAAACTTTTTTTATTGATTGTATATATTTCTTCAACTTTGCATCCTTTATAAGAATCAATATGTTGATATTCTTTTCTTTTCCTATTGAAGATTGTAACTTCATGACCTTGAGCCGCCATTCTAGTGGAAAGTTCATCAACTACTATTTCGACTCCACCTTCTCTTGATGGGACATACTTATGACCAATCATCACGATTCTCATAACTATTTTATTCAGCACCCTTACCAGTAATAACGACCCACATGGTTTTAAAGATAAGGCCTATGTCATGCCAAAAGCCTCTTTTATTTTGGATGTAATCTAGGTCCATTCTAATCATGTTGTCAAACGATGTATCACTTCTGCCGTTAGCCTGCCATTCACCAGATAAGCCCTGAGGGACTTGAAGTCTATCAAGAGCCTCTTGAGGATATAATTCCACTTCTCTAGGTAGACCTGCTCTAGGACCAATAACGGACATATCACCTTTTAAGATATTGAATAACTGTGGTAATTCATCTAGAGATGTCTTTCTTATAAATTTACCAAATGGTGTTATTCTTGGATCGTTTTTAATTTTAAAGGTGACACCACCTTCAACTTCGTTTTGATCTAAGAGTTCATTTAATCTACTTTCAGCGTCTTTATACATACTTCTAAATTTGTAGAATTTGAATATCTTACCGTTTTTACCAACGCGTTTAGAAATATATATCATTGGTCCTCTAGAAGTTAAGACGACGAGTAGACCAATAATAATAAAAATAGGAGATAACACGATAATAGCTAATAAAGAAGCGAAAATATCAAATGTTCTTTTACAAAACGCATACCATTTACCATGTTTTGGTTTGATAAGATGAGGGATGACAATTGGCATATATTCCCCCGCCTTATATTTTTGATCAGTTTCTTTTCTAACATCTCTATTAATTGATGGAGCGTTGATATTAATCCTTGATGGTTTAGTGTTTTTAATAACATCTAATACTAGGGTTTTAATTTCCTCATAACGGGATTCAATATCTTTAGCGATTGAGATGCACCAATTCTTTTGTTCTTCTCTATCATTGTTAACAGCGATATTTTCAATCGCCATAGCAAATAAAGAGTCGACAATTAATTCTTTTTCTTTAGCGTTAAGTTTCTCTCCAATAAGAGCGATATAACCTGTTAAATAGGCTTTAAATTTATTTAAATCTAATTTTGTTTCATTAGATTCTCCAAATGGTGTTGTGGAACAGAATAATAACGCTACTGAAGCAAAATCATAAAGCCATAAACCGGGTCTAACAAAATCAAAATTAACATAAAATGTTTCTTTGTTATTGATTGTCGCGGTTTTAATTCTCGCATCATTATGCACTACTCTTTCAGGAATAAGTCCCTCATTATAGGCGTTTTGTATAATTAACGCTCTTTCTTTATTTTTTAAAGCATATTCATCAACATCACCATCAACAATCTTTTTAATGTTATGGATATTTGGATAAATTGGCTTTAATAATCGAGGATCAAAATCAATAGAAAGATATTGAAAACCTCCGATAACTCTACCTAATTTATAGAGCTTATCTAAATCATCGGTTAAGCAATAATCATATGATTCAAAATATTTTCTTATGCGATAGCAAGAATCATTGTATTCAATGAAGTTTTTCTTGCTGTTAGTGTGATGAAAATGCACATAAGTAACATCACGTGAATTTAAATAAGAAGAGAATAGATCGACGTTACTCATCGTATCTTTGAGCTCATTTTTATCCATTTTCATCTTTTGGAATAAATACTTTTTCTTCGTATCATATTCCACACAATATGACATGGCTAACGAACCGTCTTTTAATAATGTAATCTTTTTGATTTCACCAGGAAGTCTAAATAAGTTACCGACTTCTTGCAGTTCGGTTTTTAATTCTTTTTTAGTTGGGTTATTATTCTTATCCACCATTATCTCCTTTAATGGTTTTTATTTATTGATAATGTTAGTGATGATATTGATTCCGACATTGGCTGACACTAATCTTCCACATAGCATGAATTCCACTGTTACTGTTCTTTTATGAAGATTAACTTTTTTAATTTGAGTTTCTAAGCCTAATAAGGGTCCATCTAAGACTCTTATCGTTTCTCCTTCTTTAACTTCGATATTACTTATTTCTGTAGTTCTATTACTACTAGCGTTATATAAGATATCAATCATACGAGATTCATCTTTATCTAATGGAACGAAGTTATCTGTTCCTTCTTCTCTACCTAATAGTTTTTGAAAACCAGGAGTGAAATAAAGTTGTTTAAATAATTCTTTAACATCATTAGTTTCTACGAATATATAGCCAGGAAAACATCTTTCTATGACTTCTTTCATTTCGCCATGGTATTTTCTAAGAGCTTTACGATATGGGGCAAAAACATCAAAATCACTATCGTTAGGTTTATTTTTTAAAATATCTTCGATAGCTTTTTGTTCTTTACCTGTTTTAACTTGAATAACATAGTACATATTTGTTTTTACCTCTATTTTATGACAAGACGACTCATTAGATGTATGTATATGTATACACCTATATGAGTTTGTATGAAGTCTAACTCCTATCAAGGTGCCTAAGGCTGCGATTTAGTAAGTTAGATGAAGGAGAGTTTTTGTTTTTTAACGTGTTATCTCACGTAATTAAATAAGTCAGGGTTTTTAATTTTCTTATATGACTTATCTAATGTGCTTGGTCTAAATGAATGGGTATCACTCGCTACAAAGTCAACGAGATTGTGCTTAAGTAGTTTCTTTACAAATCTTTTTTCTGCCCAACTTGTTAAACCAAGTACAGAATTAGAATTGATTTGTATTAAGGCTCCTTCATTACGTAGGGCCACTACTTTATCTAGTGTCATCCATTCATATCTTTCAACATGGGCAATGATGACTTCATAACCATTGATGTTGAAGTTATAGATGATATCGAGTATATCTTCTGGTTCTCTAGTAAATGAGAATTCTAGAAGCACTCTATTAGTGTTATTTAAAGTCAATAGCTTACCTGCTTTTAACATGCCTAAGATATCTTCTCGATGCGTATAGCAGATCTCTTGACCTAAATATAATTTGATGGGGAGATTTAGTTTCTCCACTTCTTCTTTAAGGAAGTTAAATCTTTCCTTAATGACTTCCACAGTAGTTTCATATCGATGAAATATATGATGGGGAGTACAAATGATGTCAGTAACACCAATATCAATTTCATGTTTAATCATATTGATTGATTCTTCTAAAGAAGAGGAACCATCATCAACATAAGGAATGATATGGGTGTGTATATCAAACATAAGATTATTCTTTCTTATCTTCTAAAGAAGGTTCTTCATTTTCTTCTTTAGGGGCTTCATTAGCCTTAATGGCGTTAGGATTGACATCCTTACCATAATAGTTTTGATAATAATATTTATATTTGCTGTTATAGTAATTACTACCTTTAGAAGTAATACCAGCGAAAACAACACCTAAGATATTAACGTTATTATCTCTTAAGATCTTAACTGATTCTCTAGCGGCATTCTTTTCGGTCTTAGATTGAGAGATAACGAATAAACAACCATCGCATAATTTAGAAATGATTGTGGCGTCACTAACCGCGAGAATAGGTGGGCAGTCTACGATGATATATTCGTATTCTTTTCTAAGTTCTTCGAAGAGTTTAGCCATGTTATCACTACCTAAGACAGCGGTTGGATAAGGGGCTTTTTCACCTCTATTTAAGCAATCAATACCGTTATCGCCATGTTTAATCGCTTCTTTTAAAGAAAGGTGACCCGCGAGAACGTCAGTGATACCATTTTTATTTTCGACTCGAAAAGAACGATGTAATTTTGGTCTTCTAAAATCTAAATCAACAACGATGACTTTTTTGCCGTCTTCGGCATAAGTCGCCGCAATATTTAAAACGGTAATTGATTTACCTTCACCTTGCATAGATGAACATACTTGAATGACTTGTGGATGTTTATCAACATTAGCGAATTCTAAGGATGTTTTAATTCGACGATATGATTCGGCTGCTAAAGAAAGAGGTTCTTCAACAGTGATGATTCTATAATGTGGATTTTCCGTTGTGGTATGTTTGTTTTTTCTTGCCATAATTATTTACCACCTTTCTTTTCATCATCGAAATGATAATCTGGAATGCCCGCGATAACTGGAAGATTAAGGACTCTTTCAATTTCTTCAGTTGATTTAAATGTATTATCGGAGAGTTCTCTAATGACGACATAAGCAAACGCTAAGACGACACCCGCACCTAAACCAATCGCGGTATTTCTTAAAGTGTGAGAAACTTTGACACCTTTACCAGCGGCACTTAAAACTTTTAAGTTATCATAAAGTAAATGATAGACAGGTTTTTGTGTACCACCAGCATCTTCAGTGGTATTAGCCACTTCTTGCGCGGTATCAATGATGATTTGAGTCACTTTTTGAGCTTTATCAGCATCGTTAGAAGAATAAGAAACTTTAATGATTAAGTTTGTATTACTAACTGATGTCGCTTTCTTTAATGCCCCAGCGGTCATTTCATATTCCGGATATTGAGCGTTGACATTTTCCGCTGCTTTATTCATCACTAAATTTTCTTTAATGAAAGAGACATAAGTGCTCGAAATATAATTTGAGAATGTATAGTCTTGTGTCATTGTGCTTGTGCCACTTTCGTAAGAAACAAGCATTGTACCTGTTGATGAATATACTGGAGGTTCCACTCTACTCCAAATAAATCCCGCTGCGGTACACGCTACAACGAAAGCCACAATAGCGATCCAATGTTTACGGATGATGAAAAGGATGTCTTTAAAGGTGAGACCCCTACTACTTTCTTCTTCGATTTTTCTTTCTTCGTCCATATCTTTTTTCTCCTAGAGATATTTAATTTGCTTTAAAGACTTCTTTATCGCAATGTGATGATTATAAACTTAATAGAATATTAATGCAACTATGAAATAAGGCATAAAAAGACTAGAGTGAGTCACCCTAGTCTAAATAAGTTAATCTAAAGAAAAACTATCAATAGTGAAAAAAGGTTTTTCTAAATATTCTTTCTTACT
>Ga0247609_10000997_pt1 | contig 35803 bp, 49 predicted proteins | sample 172DNAGHGlowgp2_FD_193487 | JGI IMG/M metagenome (GOLD analysis project Ga0247609, IMG submission 193487) | Sheep rumen microbial communities from Palmerston North, Manawatu-Wanganui, New Zealand - 1728 DNA GHGlow gp2 | ecosystem: Host-associated > Mammals > Digestive system > Stomach > Rumen ... | reverse complement strand
ATCCTTAAGGCCTTTTGACAAAGCAGTGTCTTTTGCAAGAGTATCGAATTTGGCAATCATGTTTTCATCATAAGTTCCCGTTTTCATGTCAATGGGGAACATACCTGATGCATCGCCCACGCCAAGAACTTTTCTGCCGGTTAATTTGTAATGAACAAATCCTGCGAGAGTTGTGAAGAAATCAATGTCTTTTACGTGTTCTTCTTTGTTTAACATTGCCTGATAAAGATGGGAAATGCTCCATCTCTGGGGAATGTTGTAATTGAATTCTTTGGTGAGGATTTCTGCTGCCTCACCTGTTATTGTATTTCGCCATGTTCTGAAAGGAACGAGGAGTTTGTCTGTAGCGTCAAATGCGAGATATCCGTGCATCATGGCAGAGATACCGATGCCGGCAAACGAAGTTACAGCTATGCCGTATTTTTCTTTTATGTCCTTGGCCATATCCGAATAGCAGGCCTTTAATCCTGCGAAAATTTCTTCTTCGGAATAGGTCCATATACCGTCTTTTAAACTGTTTTCCCAGCCGAATCCGCCGATTGCGAGAACGTTTCCTGCTTCGTCGCAAACTACTGCCTTGATTCTGGTCGAACCGAATTCGATTCCAAGATATGCCTTCCCTGCTTCAATTAATTCTTTTGCTCCCATAATTAACCTCCGTTTATGTGTAATTTAATATACTATCATGTCTCTTCCGTTTTGTTTGCCGAGATAGAGTTTCTCGTCCGCTTCTTTTATGTTGTCTTCAAAAGATTTCGAATAATCATATTCCGTCAGACCGTAAGTCATTTTTAATTTTACTTCTTCTTTGCCGTGAGTAAGTGTTAAGTCTTTTACGGCGTCTCTGATACCGGAGAGTTTGATGTACGCATCGTCTCCGTTTAGGTCCGCGAAAACGATTAAAAACTCTTCGCCGCCCCATCTTGCCACGAATCCGTAATCCTCGGTTTGTTTTTTGAGGACTTCGGAAATTGCCACCAAAACCGTGTCACCGAAGTCGTGTCCGTAGGAGTCGTTGATCTTCTTAAAGAAATCTATATCCGCGATACAGATGCTCATCACGCGCCTCTGCAAAACTATGTCATTGACTATCTCCATGGTGCTTCTTCTGTTGTAAAGGGAAGTAAGCGCATCAACCGAAGCCTGTTTTCTTAACTGATTGTTGTACGAAATCAGCTTGTCTTCCATATGCTGGCTTTCTTTGGAAAACGAAAAAGAAATGATTGAAACCATTATCACAAAGGCAAGGGCGTTTACCACCTGAACGCTTTTGTCTGCATGTTCAAGGGGAATTCTCGCGGGATTGCCCTTGAAGAAAAGAAGAAAGATTACAAAAAGCGCGAAGCTTACGAAACTGAAAAGCAGTTTTTTACGATTATAGCCCGCTTCTCCGAATGAGTACACTATCACCAAAAGAATCAGGAAAAACTGGAATCCGCCTTCCCAGCCAAACAATAGCACCGCCACCATTATCCAGAGCACTTTCTGCAGTGTGAACAACGCCAGGATAACGGACTTTGACGCCTGATAGGAAATGTACATCGTCAGCGCATCCACTGCGAGCATTACCATCCATAAAATCACGCCTTTAAATGATTTTACGAAGAATGCGTCGATTATAAGATGAAAAACGGAAAGGCCCATAAAAGTAATAATCAGCTGTCTGATGATTACCGTCATGCGCTTGCTTTCGTTTTTGTGTTTTGTGTCTTTGTTGATTAAATCAAATAACTTACCCATACAGCTTTTTGCCAAAATTTATAACTAATGCTTTTTCCACATCATGGGAACAAAGAGAAGAAGAATCGGATAAAGCTCGAGTCTTCCCGCAAGCATGTCAAAAATGAATACTATCTTCGAAAGATAATTAAATCCCGCGTAATTGCCCGTGGCGCCTACCACTTCGAATCCGGGGCCGACATTGTTCATCGTCGCAAGTACGGCGGTGAAGTTGGTGACCATATCGTATTTGTCGATGGACACGATAAATACGGATCCGAAATATATAAGTGCGAAAAGAACCGCATATACGCAGACACTTTTAACAACCGATTTGTCCACGGTTCTGTCATCCATACCGACCGCTTTTACGGATCTCGGATGAATGAATGAATTGATTTCCTGTCTCACCGCTTTGATTAATATAAGGACTCTTGAAAACTTAAGGCCGCCACCCGTTGAACCGGCGCAGGCACCTGTTATCATAAGCAGAACAAGTATCGTTTTGGAAAGTGCGGGCCAGAGGTTAAAATCGCAGGTTGCAAAACCGGTTGTGGTGATAATCGAAGCTACCTGGAAAGCCGCATCCGTAAGGGCTCCTCCGAACGAATCGTAGGTTTTAAAAATATTTAAGGTAATGACTGCCACCGATACGACTATCACTATTAAGTATGTTCTGACTTCCTCAATCTTAAAGATGTTCTTGAATTTGCGCGCGAGGATAAGGAAGTAAACGTTAAAGTTGATTCCGTAGAGAATCATGAATATTGTTACGTCCCACTTAATAAGGGTGCTGAAATTGGCAAGGCTCGAATTGTAAATCCCGAATCCGCCGGTGCCGGCCGTTGCGAACGAAGTACATACGGCTTCAAAGAGACTCATGCCCATAATCCAGAGGGATATTATCTGAACGAGTGTAAGCAGGATATAAATAAAATAAAGAATCTGCGAGGAATCCTTCATCTTCGGAACGAGCTTGCCTACTACAGGTCCCGGGCTTTCCGCACGAAGTAGGTGCATGTTTACGCCACCGACCATGGGCATTACGGCTAAAAGAAAAACGAAGATTCCCATACCGCCGATCCAGTGGGAAAAGCTTCTCCAGAAAAGAGTCGCGTGGCTCATTGCTTCCACATCCGTCAGAATTGTCGCTCCGGTAGTGGTAAAGCCCGAACTCATTTCAAAAACAGCATCTATGTAATTGGGAATTTCTCTGGAAATAAAAGGAGGCAGTGCTCCCGTAAGACTGATTAAAAACCATGCAAGGCCTACGCTTGCAAAGCCTTCTTTGGCGAAAAACTGAGTGTTTTTAGGTTTTTTCAAAGAGATGAGAAATCCTGCCAGCATACCGATTAAAGCGACAACAAAATAAGTCCACCAGTTATTTTCCCGGTAGATAATCGCCACTATTCCCGGAAGAACCATAAATGCCGATTCAATGGCCAAAACTCTTCCGAGCGTATACAGGATTATAGATATATTCATAACTCTGCTTCCGGATTATTATCCGGACTCTCCCTATTATTCGAGAATGTCTTTGATATCGCTTAGGCCGCTCTTGGTGGTAACGACGATAACCGTGTCGCCCTCTTCGATGGTATTCTGGCCTTTGGGAATGATAATCGTTCCCCTTCGGTTGATACATCCGATAAGGATGTCTCTCTTTAAATTCAACTGCATAAGGGGAATTCCGATGACGGGCGAGCCTTTTAGGATTTTAAACTCGAGCGCCTCGACTCTGCCTCCGTTTAACTTGATAAGAGTCTCCACGTTGCTTCCGATGGAGTTCTGCATTGCCCTGACATAGGAAACTATGTAGTCCGCAGCAATCTTATCGGGATAAATCAGACTTCCCACGTTGAATGTATTTATGATGTCATCGAAAGAAATTCTGTCGATTTTGGTTACGATTTTGCCCGAAGTACGGGTTTTGGCAAAGAGCGAAAGGATAATGTTCGTTTCGTCGATGCCGGTTAGGGAAACAAACGAATCGCAACCGTTGATGCCTTCCTCTATCAGGATTTCCTGGTTGGTCGCATCACCGTTTATGATGGTGGCTCTCGGAAGGTTCTCGCTTAAGGTCTCGCATTTGTCTCTGTTTACCTCGACAATTTTTACCTTGATGCCCATCTTTAAAAGAAGTTCGGCGAGATAATATGTCATCGTACCGCCGCCGATAATCATGGTGTCTTTTACCTGATGTGTGTCATATCCGATTTTGGTGAAGAATTCTCTCGAATTGACTGCCGATGCAACGATGGTGATTTTATCGTCTGCACGGAGTATAAAAGCACCGTTGGGGATGAAGATATCGTCGCCTCGCTCAACCGTACAGATAAGGATGTCGGAAAGAACTCTCTTTGCGACGTCGATAAGTGTTTTGTTGACAAAAGGTGAATCCTCGGTAATAACGAGGTTTAAAAGTTCTACTCTGCCCTTGGCAAATGTATCGATTTTATCTGCCGAAGGGAATCTTAAAAGTCTCGAAATTTCGACTGCTGCCGCATACTCGGGATTGATAATCATCGAAAGTCCGAGTTCGTCTTTTATGTACTGAATTTCCTTGCTGTACAAGGGATCGCGGACTCTCGCGATGGTATTGCAGTTACCGGCTTTCTTGGCGAAAAGACAGCAAAGAAGGTTGATTTCGTCCGAACCCGTCACCGCTATTAAAAGATTGGTTCTGTCCACGCCCGCTTCTTTTTGAACCGAGTAGGACGCACCGTTTCCGACTAATCCCATTACGTCGTAATTGTTGGTGATGTCATTGATAACTTCCGCATTTTTGTCAATTACCGTAATGTCATGTTTTTCTATAACTAGCTGCTTGATAATCGATAAACCGATTTTGCCGCAGCCGACTATAATGATTCTCATCTTTAAATCCTGATTTCTGTTTTAGTTTGGTGCCAGACACCCTTCGGGAGTCAGGCACCGTTTTTCTTTTGGTGCCTGGCTCGCGAAGCGTGCCTGGCACCGTCATTTACTTTCTGGCTGTGTACTCTGTAACGCCTCTTACGGTTTCGCCGTCAATCTGAAGCGCCGTGGGTCGGTCAAACTTAACCGTGATTTCTTTGCCCGTGCTGATTGCAACAAGCTTTTTGTTGTTTACATGCTCGCCCTTAAAGATGGCGGGAAATCCCATGAGGGTTCCGATTCTGCCTTTGTCCTTAAATACCATGCATGTCAGTGTATCGGAAAGTCTGTCCTGATCGGGTGCGGCTTTCATTCCGCCACCGTAGTATCTGCCGTTCATAGCTGATGCAATCCAGGCTTTTTTGTATTCGACGGTTTTGCCGTCCACCGTGATCCATGCATGAGGGCATTTGAATTTGAAAAGCACGATTTTAATCGAAAGCGATGTGTAGTTGATATCCTTCTTGCCTGCGGCTTTCATATCGTCTGCCATTTCACAGCATACACCGTCAACGCCGAATCCGATACCGTTTATAAACCTGTATTCGTTGCCGTTAATGGTTACGACGGGAAGGTCTTTTAAGTACTTCTTGATTGAAGGCATCTCGGAATCGTCGTAATTCTCTTTGATGTCTCTGTAAAAATCGTTACCTGTTCCTGCGGGGAAAAGAAGTACGTCGCAGGGAATCTCCAAATCCGCGGTGTAGTTGGCAAATTTATTGAGTGTGCCGTCTCCTCCGCAAAGAATAATCAAATCGTCAGCCGTAAGTTTTTGCACGAATTCTTTCGGGTCGAGACCGACTACATTTACGATTTCGTATTCACCGTTTACTTTACCCTTTACAACCTCAAGGATTTCTTTTCCCCTGCCGTTGTTGGACAATTCGTTGTATAAAACATACTGCATAAAATTCCCTCCGTTTTTTATTTTTTCGTTTCTTTTAAAAACTGCAATAAGGTAACCTAAAAAAAGGTTACCTTACACAGAATGTTTATTGATTATCGTTAGGTCTTTTATTATTGTCTTCAGGCTCTTCGTCATCGTCATAATATGCGAGCGAGCTGCCGCAATAACGACAGAATTTATCGCCGTTGTTAACGCCTAAGCAGTAAGGACAGTTTGCGTAATATTTTTTCTCCTGTTTTACATCCCTCTTAATCTCTTCCTGCTCTGTTTTCAGCTTTTCAAGTTCAAGCTGATACTCAGCCTGCTGCGCAGCATATTCTGCCTGCTGTTCGGCTAACTGTCTCTGAAGTTCAGCCTGATGTTCGGCCTGTTGCTGCTGCAGTTTAATCTGCGAATTTTCATGAATTTTATTGACGATTGCAGCAGAAGCGACTCCGACTCCGGCGCTTACCGCGCTGCCGAGGAGCGAACTTACCATACCGCCGCCGCCACCGTAGTGAACCTTGGGTTTGTTAATATTTATATTAATCGGTGAAGAAGCGAATCCTCCCACGGGACTTGCGGGTCTGTTAAAACTCGGTGATGAAAATCCCGTACCTGTGGCCATGCCGCCGAAACCGCTGCCGCCACCAAGGCCGCCCAGACCGCCTGTGCCCCTGAAACCTGTTGATGTACTTCTTGCCGCGGATCTTATTCCGCTTGATGCGCCTCTGAAACCGCCGCCTCCCATGCTTGGTCTGCCACCGCGTGAATGTCCTTTGCCTAAGCCTATAGCCATTGCCTCTCCTCCTTAACAATTGATTCAGACCGATATTTGTTATCGATTATCTTCAAATGTCAAACACTTCATAAATTGTAACATAATTACGTCTTTTTTTAAACAGGATTTTCTTGTCGAAAATACCGTCAAAATCTTGCTAATCACTATCTTTTGATGCCCAGGTTTTCAAGATATGCGGCCTGCTTTTCTTCCATCACTTTGGCTTCGTCTTCTTCCATGTGATCATACCCTAAAAGATGCAGCATGCTGTGCGCGATTAAAAAAGCATATTCTCTTTTAACCGAATGTCCGTACTCCTCGGCCTGTGATACGATTCTGTCTTTGTTTAAACAAATCTCCCCGAGAATCGTAAGTTCGGTTTCGGGATTAACCGACATTTCAAGATCTTCGACATTGAGATTCTCAAAGTCCGAAGGCGCTTCCCACTCCAAATTCGGAAAAGAAAGCACATCCGTTGTTTTGTCGATGTCGCGGTATTCCCTGTTGTACTCTTTTACCTCTTTGGAATCGGTGATAAGTATATCCACCTCGCATTCAAAGGGACAGCCTTCTTTTTTAAGGATTTCTCCCACCACATCTTCGGCAATTTTTGCTTTGTCAAAATCCGTTTTAAATTCGACGTTTTCTTCGATAACAACCATGTCTTTTATATCTCCAATTATATAATCCGATTATTTTAGGGTATATTATTCTTTTCGTAAAATACCGGCATTTAATTCTGTTTTCGCGATTAATTAAACACTTTCAGCCACTTCTTTATCCGCCCACTGGCTCATGTAAAGTTCTTTGTAGAAGCCGCCTTTTCTTATCAGTTCGTCATGACTGCCCTGTTCGATTATATTGCCGTCTTTCATGACGAGAATAACATCTGCATTTTTTATGGTCGAAAGTCTGTGTGCGACGATAAAACTCGTCTTGCCCTTCATCAGATTCGCAAACGCATCCTGAACCTTTAATTCGGTACGTGTATCGATTGAACTTGTCGCCTCGTCGAGGATTAAAATCGGAGGGTTGACAAGCATGACTCTCGCTATGCAGAGAAGCTGTTTCTGGCCGTTCGAAAGATTGCCGCCGTCCTCGGTGATAAGCGTGTCATAGCCGTTCGGCATTCTCTCGATGAAGCTGTGCGCATGGCATTTTTTGCAGGCCTCGATGACTTCCTCGTCGGTAAAATCACGACCGAGGGTAACATTGTCTCTGATCGTGCCTTTTCGAAGCCAGGTTTCCTGCAGAACCATTCCGAAATTGTCTCTGTAAGCCACTCTCGTGTAGTCTTTGATATTTTCGTCGTCAATTAAAATTTCGCCGGATTTAACATCATAAAAGCGCATTAAGAGGTTAATAAGCGTGGTCTTGCCACACCCCGTCGGTCCGACGATTGCAATTCTCTTGCCCCTCTCGGTCTTAAGCGAAAAATTTTCTATGAGCTTTTGTTTGTCGGTATACGAAAAACTGATGTTATTAAATTCTATGTGTTCGAAATCGGTTTTGGGTACGGTCTTGGCATCTTCTTTTTCGGTTATTTCCTGCTCGTTTAAAATATCTTTTATTCTCTCGGCGCATGACAGCGCATTCGAAAACTCGGTTAAAACGCCCGAGATTTCGTTAAACGGCTTGGTATACTGATTTGCATACGAAAGGAAAATGGTCAGTGCTCCGACCGTGAGGCCGCCGTTTTTTACGATGGAGAGCGCTCCGAAAATCGCAACGCCCGCATATACAAGCGAGTTGACAAATCTGGTCGAAGGGTTGGTTAAGGACGAGAAAAACGTGGCTTTTAGGGATGCGTCCCTGAACTCTTCGTTCATCTTTTTAAATTTATCCATGTTTTCGTCTTCTTTGCCGAAGGCTCTGACAATCTTCTGGTTCGAAACCATTTCGTTTATAAAAGAAACCTGCGTGCTTCGCGCATTGGTCTGCTTTTTAAAAAGATTGAAGGTTCTTTTGGAAATGAATCCTGCGACAAAGAACGATAAGGGTGTTATAAATACCACGACGAGTGTAATCTTCCAATTTAAAACAACCATCATCGTGAGTGTTCCGAGTATGGTCAAAACGCCCGTGAAAACCTGTGTAAAGCCCATCAAAAGGCCGTCCGAAAGTGTTTCCGCATCGGCCGTCATTCTGGCAACGAGATCACCCGCGGGATTGGTGTCGACATAGGAAACCGGCAGTTTGTGAATCTTTTCCATCACGTCTTTTCTTATAACGGCTAAAAGAGACGCGGTCAGGCGGTTGTTGGATAAGCTTAGGAAAAGCTGCGATACAATCGTAATCGCTATAACGATTAACGTTTTGACTATAAGCGCTTTAATGCCTTCGAAATCCACGTTGTTTCTGCCTATTACCATATCCACGCCGTTACCGATGAGGATGGGAATGTAAAGCGTTCCGAGAACGGTAAAAAGCGCCGTGATGATACTGAACAGAAGCAGATACCACTTTTTGAAAACATATTTAATTATAAAAGAAAATGTCGATTGATTTTTCAATCCGTTTCTCCTTTTAAATCTCTTCTTCGGGGAACTGAGATTTATAAATTTCCCTGTAAACTTCGCAGGATTTGATGAGTTCTTCATGTCTGCCGCATCCTGCAAGGCAGCCCTCGTCGAGTACGAGGATTTTATCCGCATCCATTATGCCGGCCGCTCTCTGCGATACAATAAAGCAGATGGAATCCGCTGCTATCTCGCGTATTCCGGCCCTGACTTTTTTCTCAGTGACAAAATCAAGTGCGCTGGTCGAATCGTCGAGAATTAAAATCTCGGGTTCTTTTATGAACGCTCTGGCCATGGAAAGTCTCTGTCTCTGGCCTCCGGAGAAGTTTTTGCCGCCCTCGGTAACTTCGGTCTTAAGCCCGCCCTTTTTGCCGTATACAAAATCATAGGCCTCGGCTCTTTTAAGACTTAAATCCATATCTTCCTTTGTGGCGTCGTTTTTGCCCCATTTAAGGTTGTCTTCAACCGTTCCCGCAAAAAGCACCGCAGTCTGGGGAACAATGCCTATGGCGCCCCTTAAAGCCTTCGTAAGAATGGTGGCGGTTTTTTCGGCGGTTAAAGACTCTTTATTCTCGCCGTTAATTTGGGCGGCATATGTCTTTAAATTCTCTCTGTTTATTTTTATATCTCCCGAATAATCTCCGTAATATCCGCAGATAAGATTGACAAGGGTGGTTTTGCCCGAGCCGGTACCGCCGATGATACCGATTATCTCGCCTTTTTGGGCAGAAAAAGAAATGTCACTTAGTGATTCTTTTAAGGCCTTCGGATATTTAAAAGAGACCGATTCGAATTCGATTGAATCGATTTTTTCGAATTTGTTTTCTTTTTCGTTGAGGGTATTTTCTTCGGCTGAATCTTCTTTTTTCTCTTTTAGGAGGTTTGCGATTCTGTCGCCGCACGCAACGGATTTTGTCATCGTGATGATTAAGTTGGCCAGTTTTATGAGCTCAACGAGAATCTGCGCCATATAGTTTAAAAGCGCAATGAGGGCGCCTCGCTCGATGATTCCGGCATCAACCTGCGTGGCTCCGACGTAGAGAATGGCTAGCGTTGCGACATTTACGATTAGAAATGTGGCGGGGTTCATTATCGCGGTAACCCTGCCTGCGAGAAGCTGTAATGATTTTAATGCGTCGATTTCTTTGTCAAATGCTTCGCTCTCCTCGTCATCGCAGTTAAATGCCCTGATTACGCGCACACCCGTGATGTTTTCTCTGGTTTTTACGGTAACCGTATCGAGTGAGCTTTGAACTTTTTTATAAAGGGGAATGCTTTTTAAAAGAACCGCAAAAACCACGAGGAAAAGAATCGGAACGCAGATTGTGAAGATGAGCGCGCCTTTTACATTTACCGTAAACGCCATAATTACGGCGCCGAATACTATAAAGGGGGAACGAAGGAAAAGTCTTAGGAAAAGATTTACTCCGGTCTGAAGCTGATTGACATCGGAAGTGATGCGTGTAATGAGCGCACCCGTTCCCTGTTCTTCAAGTTCCGAGTAAGTCCTCGACTGAATATTTTTGAAAATGGCTTCTCTAAGGCTCGCGGCAAATCCGGTTGCTGCCTTGGCGGCAAAGAACTGGGCCGTAAGCGCGCATATAAGTCCGATGAGCGCGAGCAGAACCATCAGTGCGCCCATCTTTAAAATATAGGCATTGTCGCTTTTTTCGATACCGTTTGTGACAATGCTCGCAACCACGAGGGGCACGAACAACTCAAAAGTTGCCTCGGTTAATTTAAAAAGAGGACCGAGGATGCTTTCTTTTGTATACGGTTTTAGGAATTTTACCAGTTCTTTCATACAGAGTTTATTATAACATATAAGTTGATATTAAAGTATTAGAAATAATAAGCGGTGCCATTCGCATTCCGCTTACAGAAACGCGCAAAAAAGCGGAGCGCCCGCCACATTCGGCAAACGCTCCGACTTTTCAAATAAATATATTTGGATTTAGCGGCCGTCTGAAGAAATTATCCAGGATCTTTTCCGCAAACGCCTCGCCGCTTACTTCATATGTTCCGTTTTTTATCCTTTCCTTGATGGAATATATTAAATCTTCCCTGATATCCGGTGCAGATGATAAAGCCGTTCTGGCTATATTATAATCTTTTCCCATAGATGAAATCAGCAGCTTGTCCGAAAAGTTTGAAACGGTTTTTTTATTGGTTTTCAACGTATTCTTTGGCGGATACTGTTGGGTACTTTCAGTCCGCGACACTGCCAATCCCTCCTTCCGATTTTAACCTTTGTATTCTTTATCGACCTATTTATATTTTTCTTTATACCAAATTTAAAATTTGTGGACATGAATCGGACATTTTTATTTTTTTGTGCATTTTACACAAAAAAGACCGGACACCTTTTCGATGTCCGGTCTGAATCTTTTATGATGTTTTATGCCCAGGGATCTGCCGCAACCGGAGTTCTGATATCCGAAAGCGCAAGGTTTTCAACCAAAAACCACTGGTTTGTGCTGGGTTTAAGTCTGCACTTAATCTGTCTGGGTGAATCGGCACCCGTCGAATCCATGTGAAGTGTAGCCCATCCTGCTTCGGGATAGCTGTAAGGGTTGTCGTATACGGTAATCTTTAAGGGCTCTGTCGGAATGTAATTGTTCTGAGGTGACGAACCTTCGAAGAATGAACGTGCAACATATTCCTTACCTGCGAGTCTGTCTTTTAAGAACTGAATCTGATATGCGTTCATGGGTTCTGGGCCCTTAAGATAGTTGAGCATTTCGATGGTTGCGTTAACGTCATCGCCGTAGTTTAAAAGAACCAGCATTGTGAGCGCGCATGTTTTAAAAGGTGTCGACAAATCGCTCTCGGGAAGTGCTTTAAGGTCTGCAACACTTCTGGGAATGGTTGTAAACGTAAATGTTTCTCTCTTTCTGGCTGCTTCGTTGATAGCGCCTGTTACCGCACCTGCTGCCGCATTGCCTATGGCACTGCCTGCCTGACGCTTGATTGAATCAAATAATCCCATAAAAAATCCCTCCAATAAATTTTATAATGCTATTTTATCATTTTTCGGGTAAGCAAACAAACATTATTTACTGCTCGTCCGCAAACGCGATATTTATGAGTGTGAGTCCCTGAGGCTCGGCTGTCGGGCCGGCGAGAGTTCTGTCGGTGTTTTCGAGCACTTCTTTTATGTGTTCGGGAGAATGTTTGCCGCCGCCCACTTCCATGAGGCTTCCCGCGATAATTCTGACCATGTTGTATAAAAATCCCGCGCCGCTTACTCTAATAACGATGTCCTCGCCGTCATGAAATACGTCTGCGGTGTAAATCTTTCTGACGGTCGTTTCTGCCTGGGTTTTGACCGAACAGAAGCTCTTAAAATCATGCTCGCCGATTAAGTATTTGGCCGCATCATCCATTTTTTGGACATCAAGGTTATATGGGCATCTTAATGCGTATCTTCTTTTAAGAGGGTCGTTGATGTCGGATATGAAAATCCGGTATTCGTAGGTTTTAATGCTCACGCAGTGTCTCGGATGAAAATCGGACTCGACTTCTTTTGATTCCACAACCGCCACATCCTCGGGAAGAAGCGTGTTGACTGCATACATAAACCTGTCGCCCGGAATCGTGGATTCGGTGTCAAAAACTGCCACATTGCCTTTGGCATGCACGCCCGAATCGGTTCTGCTCGCACCGATTACTTCTATCGTTTCGCCTGTCAGGGCGTTGATTGCTTTATTCAATTCTCCCTCGACCGTGCGGCCTTCTTTTTGAATCTGCCAGCCGACAAAATCCGTACCATCATAAGCCACACGAAGAAAAATTCTTTTCATTTATTTCTCCATCTCATAAAAGATCCGTCCCCAAATGGTCAAAAAAGCCAAAACAGAACCGTCCCCGGATGGTTAAAAAAGCCAAAACAGAACCGTCCCCAAATGGCTGTTTGCGAAGAACTGTAAGAGGAACTCCGCAAGTCTTGAAAATGTTACGCCTAAAAATACGATTGTTCCGATGTAAAGAAGCAGTACCGCATACGAGATATAATCTCTGGCGGCGTATTTTAAGGGATAGAGTTTGGTTCTGCCGTCGCCGCCGTGATAGCCTCTCGCTTCCATGGCAAGCGCCAAATCGGACGCACGTCTGAATGCGGATATAAAAAGCGGAACGATTAAGGGAATCAGGCTTTTTACCCTGTCCGTCAGTTTCTTTGAGTCAAATTTCGCACCTCTGGCTGTCTGTGCTTTTACGATTTTATCAGCTTCCTCCGAGAGAATCGGAATGAATCTTAACGCTATGGACATCATCATCGCAAACTCGTGCACCGGAACCTTAAAAATCTTTAACGGTCTGAATATCATTTCCAGGCCGTCGGTTAAGCGGTTCGGAGTGGTTGTAAGCGTCATTATCGAAGCCGAAACGATAAGAAGGAAGAGTCTTATCACCATCAGTATAGCCATCTTGATGCCTTTTGCGGACACATGGAAAATCCAGAATTCCCATATGATATCGCCTTCCGTAAAAAGAACGTTGAACACTACCGCAAATATCATGATAAAAAGCACGGCGCGCAGTCCTTTTAGCATATATCCCACAGGGACCTTACAAAGGACGATAACAACAGCTAAAAGAATCGCCGATACCAGATAGCATATTATGTTGTTGAAAACAAAGAGGGAAATCATATACAGGAAGGTTCCCGCCAGCTTGACTCTCGGGTCTAGTCTGTGTATGACGGAATCCGCCTGATAATATTGTCCCAGGGTTACATCTTTAAACATTTTTCTGCCTTACTTTAAGACTTTAAGTATATCACTGAGTGCTTCATTCACCGTGATTGCATCCGTATTAACCGGTATGCCGCTTTCTTTGAGCCTGAACATCGCCTTGGTTACCTGCGGGAGAGAAAGGCCGTAGCTTTCGAGTTCGTCCTTGTGATTGAATACTTCTCTCGGAGGCGCATCTATCGCAAGTTTCCCGTCGTTTATAACGAGGATTCTGTCGGCGTATTCCGCCACATCATCCATGCTGTGGGAAACCAGTATTATCGTCATATTCTGCTCTCTGCAAAGCTTCGATACGAGGCCTAAAATCTCTTTTCGCCCTGCGGGATCAAGACCTGCGGTCGGCTCATCGAGGATGAGAAACTTCGGTTTCATCGATATTACGCCGGCTATTGCGACTCTTCTTTTCTGTCCGCCGGATAATTCAAACGGAGACTGCGAATAAATTCCTTCGTCAAGTCCTACCAGTCTTAAGGCCTCGATTGCACGGCTTTCGATTTCTTCTTTGGGTAATCCTAAGTTTTTAGGTCCGAAGCAGACATCCGTAAAAACCGTCTCTTCGAAGAGCTGATGCTCGGGATACTGGAAAACTATTCCGACTTTGCTTCGGATTGAATGAAGGTCGAAGTTCTTTGCGAAGATATCCTCTCCGTCAATTAAAACCGTTCCCGATACGGGTTTTATCAGGCCCGAAAGGAGCTGTAAAAACGTGGTTTTGCCCGAACCCGTATGACCTATAAGCCCTATGAACTGCCCGTCATCGATTGATACCGAAATATCATCGACCGCCGTTGTTTTTAAATTTTTGTTTCCATCGTAAACGTATGTCAGATGGTCTGCAATAATTGGCATTTTTTATATCCTAAAAAAATATGTCCGGGAATTTCCCCAGTTAAACCAGTTTTTTAAGTGCTTCCGCAAGTTCCTTATCCGATAAAATACACTCGGGGATATCTATTCCTTTTTTCCAAAGTTCATGTGCGAGTAAGGTAATCTTCGGTACCTCGAGCTTGTATTCCTCAAGTTCCTCCACGTGTTTGAATATCTCACGCGGTGAACCTTCCATGGCAATCTTGCCTTTGTTCATCACGAAGATTTTATCCGAATATATGGTCTCTTCCATATAGTGGGTGATAAGAATAATCGTGATTTCCTCTACTTCGTTTAATGCACGAAGCGCTCTTATAACTTCTTTTCTGCCCGCGGGATCAAGCATCGCCGTCGGTTCGTCAAGCACTATGCATTTAGGATGCATCGCAAGCACGCCCGCAATCGATACTCTCTGCTTCTGTCCGCCCGAGAGTCTGTTCGGAGACTTTTTCGAAAACTCCATCATTCCCAGAGTCTTTAAAGCTTCATCGACTCTCTCGCGAAGCTGCTCTGTCGGAATACCCATATTCTCGGGTCCGAAAGCAACATCTTCCTCAACGACCTGACCGATTATCTGATTGTCGGGATTCTGGAAAACCATTCCCGCGGTCTGTCTGATGGTAAAAAGTTTATCCTCATCCTTCGAGTCCATTCCGTCAACCCATACAGTCCCTTCAGTAGGCAAAAGAATCGCATTAAGATGCTTCGCAAAGGTCGATTTACCGGACCCGTTCGCACCAAGAATGGATATAAAATCCCCCTCTTTTACATCCAGGGAGACATTATCCAAGGCACGCTCTACGCTCTCGATGTTACCTTCCTCATCGCGTCTTTTATATTCAAATATTAAATTCTCAGCTTTAATAATATCCAATTATTTCTCCCAAAGTAAAACTTCCCCGCGGGTTAATAAAACCCCAGCAATTTGCATATACATGCGAGAATTAAAAAGTGAAGCGGGTAAAAAAGGTAAAAGATCCAGCCGATTTTTTTGCCTTTTTCACCGTTGTAATATTTCATCAGCAAAACATTTACAAGCGCTGCCGCTTCATCAAAAGACATTGCACTTAAGGTAACGCAGGCTGCGTACATTTTGCGTGAGTTTTTGTTTTTTATGAATTTGGTGAAAAAAAGTGCAACCGAGGAAACCGTCAGTACAAAAGTAATATACACGGCAAACGCAATCGGTGCGAGATCCGCATTCTCTCCATAGTCGATTCCCTTAAGGTTTATTAATACAAAGTAAAAATTTATCAATGCCAGTCCGTTTATTACAAAAGGCATGAAGTATTCTTTTTTTCCGACCAGATAAATGATGATTATGGTCGTAACGCCAAAAGCCCCGTAGTCGCAGTTTATGGTGTAAGCCACTGTATCCGCAAGCAGAGCAATTATAAAAATCAAAAGATATAAAGCCGGTTTTTTTAATTTGAATTTCCTGTATAATCCTTCAATGCAGTATATGGCTACAAGCCCCAGAAACAATGTCCAGAATACATTCTGATCGTTAAAATCAATAAACTTTGCCGTGTGAGCCAAATCAAAAGGTATTTCGGAAAGCAAAGCAAGCAGGAGAAGTCTGAACGCGTATTTATATACATTTCTTGTATGTATCAGGCCTTCCACTATAAAAAAGCAGAAAATCGGGAATGCCAGTCTGCCGATAAGTCTTAAAAATATTATCAGGAAATTATCGAAAATATATAAGGGAGTGTCCTTAATTAACGTATTCTGCCATGCGGTTAAGACTATTGCAGCGATATGGTCCAAAGCCATACAAAACAGGGCAATCATTTTAAGATTGCCCCTGTTTAAACCGTATTTTGAATTTTTAAGTGATTCATTCATTAAATACTGATATTCTGCCTTTAAAATTAGCACATCTTGTCAAGTGAAGCAGGATCGTTGGAAACCTTCATAGCTTCTTCCTTGGTAATCTTCTCACGATGTACGAGTGAAGCAAGATCATCGTTAAGAAGATGCATGCCCTGTGCACGGCCACCCTGGATTGAAGAAGGAATCTGAATTGTCTTCTTCTCACGAATGAGGTTACCGATAGCTGCGTTAGCAACCATGATTTCTGTTGCAACATGACGTCCGTTTCCGTCTGCTGCAGGAAGGAGACACTGTGTGATGACACCACGGATAACGTTGGAGAACTGGGTTCTGATCTGATCCTGTCCTTCAAGAGGAGTAGCATCGATAACACGTTCTACTGTCTGAGCAGCTGAAGTTGTATGAAGTGTTGACAATACGAGGTGACCGGTTTCTGCAGCTGTAATAGCAGCGGAAATTGTTTCGAAGTCACGCATTTCACCTACAAGGATGATATCGGGGTCTTCACGAAGAGCCGAACGAAGAGCTGTTGCGAAGGATTTAACGTCCTTACCTACCTCTCTCTGGTGAATCATAGCCTTGTTATGAGGATATACATATTCGATAGGATCCTCGATTGTCATGATATGTCTTGATGTTGTTTTGTTGATATAGTCAACCATCGAAGCAAGTGTGGTTGATTTACCTGAACCTGTAGGACCTGTAACAAGAACAAGCCCTCTGGGCATTTCTGCAAGATCTCTTACTACAGGAGGAAGTCCGAGTTCCTCAAATGTAGGTATATATTGATTTAAAAGACGGATACTTGCTGCAAGGTTATTTCTCTGATGATAGATGTTCGCTCTGATACGTGTGCCGTCCCAAAGCATACAACCAACATCGAGATCTTCGCCTCTGGATACTCTTTCAACCTGCTCCTGATCAAGGAATGAGAAAATCATGTTTCTTGATTCTTCTGCAGTGGGTGAAGGCTCCAAAATTTCAAGCGTTCCGTATCTACGAATTGCAAGGTTTGTTCCTACTGTGATATGAATATCGGAACATTTATTCTGTTTCGCATATTCCACGAGTTCTTCAAAATTCATACTAATTAATCCTCCCCTTTTCAATATATGATATGAAATATAATTTTAAGAAGAAAAAAACTCCCTATTCACGATTATAACTTATTTTATCGTGAATAGGAAGTCCTAAAGTTCTTAAAATATTGTAAAAATTATACTAATTCGATGATAACCATCATAGCTGCATCGCCCTTACGGGGACCAACTTTGATAATTCTTGTATAACCGCCTTTACGGTCAGCATACTTAGGTCCGAGTTCATCGAAAATCTTTGCAACCATGTCAACTTTCTTAGTTGCTTTCTTCTTGCCTGCGTTATCCTTGGGAACGCTTACAACAGGCTGAAGAACCTTTAACATCTGACGACGAGCATGTAATCTTGAAGGGTTGTCCTTCTTGATTTCCTTTTCAACTTCGTCATAAACTGTAACTTTCTTACCGTCTACAACTTCTTTTACTCTCTTGCCGTCTTTGTCTTTACGAGCAACTTTACCCTGAACCTTAACGAGTTCATAGTTGTCTTTTTCTTTTACACCCAAAGCGATGAGGCTTTCGGCAATCTTACGAATTTCCTTAGCCTTAGCTTCGGTGGTTTCGATTCTGCCGTAGTATAAAAGTGCTGTTACCTGGTTACGAAGAAGTGCTTTTCTCTGTGCACTTGTTCTGCTTAATTTTCTGTACTTTGCCATTTTTTTCTCCTTTTCCAAACCTGGGGTCCCGGTCAACGCCTTTGGTCTTACTTGCCCTGAACCATTTCCATTTCAGAGTTACCTGCGTGCTTTTCAGTCTTACCGCATTTTTTTATCTCAGTCTTCGCTGTCTTTTAAGTGAAGATCAAGGTCTTTTAATTTCTGAAGAACTTCGTCAAGTGACTTACGTCCCAAGTTACGAACCTTCATCATTTCGTCAGATGTCTTGTTTACAAGTTCCTCAACGGTATTGATGTTGGCTCTCTTTAAGCAGTTGAATGAACGAACGGAGAGTTCAAGTTCTTCGATGCTCATTTCAAGCACTTTGCCCTTGTCGTCTTCCTCTTTCTCAACCATAACTTCTGCGTTTCTTGCATTCTCCGATAAGTTGATGAACAACTTTAAGTGCTCGGAAAGAACCTTGGCTGCAAGAGAAACAGCATCGTCGGGGCCGAGTGTTCCGTTTGTGTAAACATCAAGTGTAAGCTTGTCATAATCTGTCATCTGGCCTACACGTGTGTTTTCAACTGTTACGTTTACTCTTTCTACGGGTGTGTAGATTGAGTCGATTGCAATTGTTCCGATGGGTGTGCTTTCGTCTTTGTTCTTGTCAGAACTTACGTAGCCTCTGCCCTTGGTAATTGTAAGGTCGATGTATAAACCGTTGTTCTTGCCGCTGATGGTGGCAATTACCTGATCGGGATTCATTACCTGAACATCATCACCAAAATGAATGTCTGATGCGCGAACTACGCCTTCGCCCGTGAAATCAATGTATGCTTTCTTGGGCTCGTCATTATCGGAACTGTCCTTGATTGCAAGGTTTTTGATGTTCATTATAATCTCGGTAACGTCTTCCTTAACACCCTTGATGGATGAAAATTCATGCTGTACACCGTCGATTTTAACCTTGCTTACAGCTGCTCCGGGTAATGAAGCAAGCATGATACGTCTAAGCGAGTTGCCAAGTGTAATTCCGTAGCCTCTCTCAAGGGGCTCTACAACGAATCTTCCGTACTTATTATCCTCTGAAATCTCAACTACCTCGATGTTGGGGTTGTCAAAATCAAATGCTAACATTTACTACCCTCCTTATCATGCTATGCTATTATTTCGAATACAATTCGACGATAAGCATCTCGTCTACGGGAACGTCAATTTCCTCTCTGGTGGGAAGTGACTTAACCTCTACCTTGAAAGCTTCATGATCTGCTTCCATCCAGTTGGGAGTAAGTCTTCCGTCCGTTACTTCGAATACATCTTTAATTCTCTGTGTTGAACGACTCTTTTCTTTAACTTCGATTACGTCGCCGGCTTTGATAAGATATGAAGGTATATTAACTGTTTTTCCGTTTACAAGGAAAAATTTGTGATCTACCATCTGACGTGCTTCACGACGTGTTCTTGCAAATCCTGCACGGAATACAACATTATCAAGTCTTGACTCAAGAAGGATCATAAGGTTTTCACCTGTCATACCCTTCATACGGTCAGCCTTTTCATAGTAATTTCTGAAAGGTTTCTCAAGCACACCATAGATGAATTTAGCTTTCTGCTTTTCTCTTAACTGGTTGGCGTACTCAGATTTTTTACCTCTTCCTTCATGTAAAAACTTTCTGTTAGACTTCTTGTCATAACCCAAAACCATGGGCTCGATACCAAGATGTCTGCATCTTTTTAACACAGGCGTTCTATCTACTGCCATTTTTTTGTTTCCTCCTAAATTATACCAATCCAATAATCACAACGAACTGTCCATCAAACTCTTCTGCGCTTGGGAGGACGGCATCCGTTATGGGGAACGGGTGTAACGTCTGTGATTGTTGTAACCTGTAAGCCACAAGCTGCTAATGCTCTGATAGCTGCTTCTCTTCCTGTTCCGGGTCCTTTTACAAATACATCTACTGTTTTTAATCCGTGAACGAGAGCTGCCTTTGTAGCTGTCTCTGAAGCCATCTGAGCTGCATACGGAGTAGATTTCTTTGAACCTCTAAAACCAAGACCACCTGCACTTGCCCAGCTTAATGCATTACCTTCAGCGTCTGTGATGGTAACGATTGTATTATTGAAAGATGCCTGGATATGTGCCTGTCCATGTTCAACGTTTTTCTTGACACGCTTTTTAGCGCCTTTTTTAGCTACTGCTTTGTTTGCCATAAAAACTAACCTACTTTCTTATAAATCGTTTTTCTTCCATATAATATGAAAGTGACTAATGTTACCTTATTATTTCTTCTTGTTAGCAACGGTCTTCTTGGGACCTTTTCTTGTTCTAGCATTTGTTTTTGTCTTCTGTCCACGAACAGGAAGACCTTTTCTGTGACGGATACCTCTGTAGCATCCGATTTCCTGAAGTCTCTTAATGTTAAGGGCAACTTCTCTCTTTAAATCACCTTCTACCATGTAAGAGTCAGCGATGATTTCACTGATTGCCTTAACTTCATCATCGGTAAGATCTCTTACACGAGTGTTGGGATCCACCTTTGCTGCCTCAAGAATTTTGTTTGAACTTACTCTGCCGATTCCGTAGATATATGTGAGACCGATCTCAACACGCTTATCTCTCGGAAGGTCAACACCAGCAATACGAGCCATGTTTCTTTTTCCTCCATTTTCTTTTGAATTCGCGCCCCGGTTTATCCGGCGGTAAATAGCGAATTCGGATTAACAGTTACTAAATGATAGGGGTATTTCTACCCGACCGGCATAAACCGGTTTTCCGATACTTTGATCTTGCTTCTCGGTATCAAAAAGTAAATGCACGGACAGGCTTTAAGCCTTCCTCACATTTATTTTTAGCCGACATTATTTGACGGAATAATATCGACCGCAGCCGCTTAACGACAAATAGAACAAGAATATGAATTATCCTTGTCTCTGTTTGTGCTTGGGATTCTCACAGATTATCATGATTCTCCCTTTTCTTTTGATAACTTTGCATTTTTCGCAAATTGGTTTCACCGATGATCTTACTTTCACGATAAAGCCCTCCTCTCAAAAAAGTCCGTTTACCATTGTAACACGCGGAAAATAAGTATGCAAGAAATATTTTTTCCGCTAAGGATTTATTTTTCTCTCCATATAATACGTCCCTTGGACAAATCATAGGGAGACATCTCTAAAGTAACTTTATCCCCGGGATAAATTCTTATGTAATTCTGTCTGAGCTTACCGCTGATATGAGCAATAACCTCGTGGCCGTTTTCGAGTTCAACCCTGAACTGGGTTCCGGGAAGTTTCTCCGTAACAACACCTTCGATTTCAATAACATCTAATTTTGACAATTCTTGTACCCGGCGACTAATCGCTACTATCCTTTCATAATTTATCGTTTGGGTAATGTGAGTATTTCAGGTTCACCCTTTGTAATGAGAATCGTGTTCTCATAGTGTGATGACGGAAGTCTGTCGCTTGTAACGCATGTCCAGCCGTCATCAAGGAAATCTACATCACCTCTTCCGAGGTTTATCATGGGCTCGATGGCAAGTGTCATACCGGCCACAAGTTTGATGCCCCGGTTGTTCATGTGATAATTCGGAATCGACGGATCTTCATGAAGTGAAGTTCCTATTCCGTGTCCTACAAGTGCGGTAACTATTCCGTATCCGCACTTTTCGGCGTAATCCGCGATGGCGTTTGATATATCATGTAAATGATTGCCTTCTTTCGCGAACTTAATGCCTTCGAAAAAGCAGTTTTCTGTTTCTTTTATGAGTTTTAAAAGTTCGGGATCAACTTCGCCTACCGGATAAGTTCTGGCCGCGTCCGAATGATACCCTTTGTAAATACATCCGCAGTCGAGGCTTACGATGTCGCCTTCTTTTAACTTGCGGCTTTTCTTGGGAATTCCGTGTACGACTTCCTCATTGATTGATACGCATATCGATCCGGGGAAACCGTTGTAATGAAGGAAGTTCGGTATGCAGTCGTAACTTCTGATAAGTTTTTCGGCCTCGATGTCTATCTCAAGTGTGGATATTCCCGGGCTTATAATCTCTTTAAGCTTGTCATGAACCTCTCCTAAAATCCTGCAGGACTCTCGCATCAATTCAATTTCTCTCTCAGATTTTACTGAAACTGCCATTTTAACCTCTCTTCTTTTTCCGCTTCTGGAATCTTCAGAGGCGGAAAACTTATGTTTTTCTTCGATTTGTAATTATCCGAGGATTTTTACAATACTTTCGAAGACGTCTTTTACATCAATTGTTCCGTCAACTTCTTTTAAGATTCCTTCGTTATTATAGAAGTCAATCAAAGGCTGTGTCTGATCGTGATAAACTTTTAATCTGTTTAATACGGTATCGGGCTTATCGTCATCTCTTAAAATAAGAGCGCTTCCGCACTTATCGCAAATGCCCTCTGTCTTGGGAGGCACATGCTCGATGTGATATGTTGCTCCGCATGTTACACAGGCTCTTCTTCCCGACATTCTTCTTACGATGTTTTCATCGGGAACGTCGACGTTTATTGCATAATCAATCTTATCGTTCTGCTTTGCAAGCGCTTCCTTTAAAACATTTGCCTGAGGAATCGTTCTGGGAAATCCGTCGAGAACGTATCCGTTCTTGCAGTCGTCCTTTGATACTCTGTCAAGAAGAATCTTAACCGTGAGTTCGTCGGGAACGAGTTTTCCCTGATCCATATAAGACTTAGCTTCAAGTCCGAGCGGTGTTCCTTCCTTAATGTTAGCCCTGAAGATATCTCCTGTGGAAATATGGGGGATGGTATATTTCTCGGCAATCATTTTTGCCTGAGTTCCTTTGCCCGCACCGGGTGCGCCAAGCATAACAATTTTCATTTTGATTTTTCCTTTTCGCTCAAGGCACGATAAGACACCCCTAAACGGAGTGTCCTCGTCCTTTTATTTAGTCATTTAAAAATCCTTTGTAATTACGAACAAGCATCTGAGACTCAACCTGCTTAACCGTTTCGATGATAACACCGACAACGATGATGATACTCGTTCCGCCGAAACTTACGCTGGCTCCGAAGAGTCCCGAGAATACGTAGGGATAAACCGCTACGATTGTAAGTCCTACGGCACCGATGAAAATAACATAATTGAGTACCGTGTTAAGATAATCGCTTGTAGGTTTGCCGGGTCTGATGCCCGGTACGAATCCGCCGGCTTTCTTTAAGTTGTTGGCAATCTCCATAGGATTGAAAGTAATCGATGTATAGAAGTAGGCAAAGAATATTACCAGGAATACATAAACGATTATTCCGATTGTATAGATCATGTCGTTCTTGTTAAACCAGTATCTCGCATTCATGAACTTTAAGAGCTCGCCCCAGATGTAGCCCCATCCCCAGAAGCCTGTCTCGGCTTTGGCGGTTCCGTTGAATCCGACCATATTGGAAATGATAATCGGGGTCTGCAAAATTGATGAAGCAAAGATTACGGGGATAACTCCGGCCGTATTGATTTTGATGGGAATCGAACTTGTGTTGCCACCCATCATCTTATTGCCCTGAACCTTCTTCGCATACTGAAGAGGTATCTTTCTTGTACCGTCACTTAAGAAAATAACCATTAAGATAAGTACAATTATTACGGCAAGTATAATTACTGCATTAAGAACACCGATTGCAATCGATTTGTTCTTTATGAACTGTTCGAACAGTGTCTTTGCATCCGAAGGGAAGGATGAAATGATGTTGATGATAAGGATAATGGAAATACCGTTTCCTACACCGTGTTCTGTAATTCTTTCACCTGCCCACATAAGGAATGCGGAACCTGCTGTCATAGCTGCAATTACGGTAATAACATTTAATGCGTTGTACTCTGTAAGTAACCCCTGTGAACCGAATCCGATTGCCATGGCACCTGATTCGATTAATGCAAGTCCAACCGTCACATATCTTGTGATGGCAGCGATCTTCTTACGTCCGTCTTCGCCTTCATTCTGCATTTCCTCAAGCTTTGGAATAGCTATCGTCATAAGCTGCATAATAATGGATGAAGTGATGTACGGAGTAATGTTAAGTGCGAAAATAGACATTCTCTCGAACGAACCGCCGGTAAATGCACCGAGGATTCCAAGACCGCCGTTTCCGTCTGAGCCGAAGAGACTTTCCATCATCTGCTTGACGAACTCCTGGTTGATACCCGGAGAAGCTATCTGGCATCCGAGACGCACTATAACGAGCATTAAAAGGGTAAATAACAGTTTTTTTCTGATATCTTTTACCTTAAAAGCGTTGATAAATGTTTTAAACACTAGATCACCTCTGCGCTGCCGCCTGCTGCTTCAATCTTTGCTTTAGCTGTCTCGCTGAAAGCGTTAACCTGTACCGTTAATTTCTTGGAAATTTCACCGTTTCCGAGAATCTTTACACCGTCTGCTGCTTTGCTGATTACGCCTTCTTCAAGAAGCTTTTCAACTGTTACAACAGTACCGTCTTCGAATCTCTCAAGTGCCGATACATTGATTGAAATGATCTCCTTTGTATTTCTGTTCGTAAATCCTCTCTTGGGAATACGTCTGTATAAAGGCATCTGACCACCTTCGAAACCGATTCTGGGTGCTCCGGAACGAGCTTTCTGTCCCTTGTGTCCCTTGCCGGCAGTCTTGCCGTTTCCTGAACCGTGGCCGCGTCCTCTTCTAAAATTATCACTGTGCTTTGAGCCTTCCGCAGGTCTTAAATTAGATAATTCCATTGCGACTCTCCTTTCTATGCCTCTTCAACCTTAAGAAGGTATCCGATCTGCTGAATCTGTCCTCTAGTTGCTGCATTGTCAGGTAAAAGAACAGTTTTGTTAAGCTTTCTTAAACCCATTGCTTCTACGGTCTTTCTGTGTTTGGGAACAGCACCTATAGGGGACTTAACCAATGTGATTTTTAACATTTTGTCTGCCATTTTGGTCTCCTTTCCTAACCGCGGTTTAAGCACGAATGCCTTCTACCGACTTACCACGATTTCTGGCAACATCTTCGGGACTCTTAAGTTTGCTTAATCCTTCGATTGTTGCAAGTGCTACATTTGTTTTATTGTTTGAACCCAATGACTTTGTACGGATGTTTCTGATGCCTGCGAGTTCACACACCTTACGTGCGGGACCTCCGGCAATGATACCAGTACCTTCGGGAGCTCTCTTTAAAAGAATGCTTGCCGAAGAGTATTTGCCGATATAATCATGTGTTACGGATGCGTTCTCATCAAGACAAATGGATACGAGATGCTTCTTGGCATCATCAGTTGCCTTACGGATAGCTTCGCCGTTTTCTTTGGCCTTACCTGTGCCGACACCAACATGACCGTTCTTATCACCAACAACTACGAGTGCTGCGATGCTCATTACACGACCACCCTTTGTAGTCTTGCTGACTCTTTTAATAGCGATTGTATCACTAAATAATTCACCTAACTCAGCAGGGTTAATAATATTGCGTACCATTGCAAATCCTCCCCTTCCTAAAAATCCAAGCCGGCTTCTCTTGCTGCTTCAGCGAGAGCTGCGACTTTACCTTGATATATATAACCGCCACGATCAAAGACAACTTCTTTAATACCTTTGTCTAATGCCTTCTTAGCAATTACTGTTCCTAAATATGCTGCTGCTTCAACGTTGTTGGTCTTTGTAAGCTCTGCCTTTACGTCTTTGTCAAGAGTAGAAGCTGCTACAATTGTGTTTCCAACCGTATCGTCGATAATTTGAGCATACATATGATCATTGCTTCTGAATACTGCCAAACGGGGTCTGTCAGCAGTTCCGCTTAAACGGCTACGAATTCTTCTGTGCTTCTCAGCACGTACTTCCTGTCTGGATGTCTTACTAACCATTTTTATACTCTCCTTATCTCTTATTTCTTACCGGTCTTACCGACTTTACGTCTGATTACTTCGTCAGCATACTTGATTCCCTTGCCCTTGTAAGGCTCAGGTCTTCTCTTATCCCTGATCTCTGCGGCGAATTGTCCGACTTTTTCTTTATCGATACCTTTAACAAGGATTACAGTAGCACTACCTGCCTGCTCAACGCTTGTCTCGATACCTTCGGGATCTTCCATTTCAACCGGATGTGAATATCCGAGAGACAATGTAAGTTTCTTGCCTGCCTTGGCAGCCTTGTAACCTACACCGTTTACTTCAAGTTTCTTAACATAACCTTCAGTAACACCTACAACCATGTTGTTGATAAGTGTTCTTGTTAATCCGTGAAGGGATTTCATTTTCTTTAAATCATTAGGTCTTGATACCAAAACTTCAGCACCTTCAACCTTGATTTCCATCTCAGAGGGTAAAACTCTTGTTAATTCACCCTTGGGACCTTTTACAGTCACTTTATTATTTTCTGCAACATCTACAGTAACACCTGCAGGTATTGCGATTGGCATTCTTCCTATACGTGACATGCCCGTACCTCCTTATTTATTCTAACGACTACCATACAAATGCTAATACTTCGCCGCCAACCTGTAATTTTCTGGCTTCCTTATCTGTGATAACGCCCTGGTTTGTTGAAATGATAGCTACGCCCAAACCACCGAGTACTCTGGGTAACTCATCCTTGCTTGCGTAAACGCGAAGACCGGGTTTGGAGATTCTTTTAATACCGGAGATAACTTTGTCGTTCTTGTCTGCACCGTATTTTAAAGTAATCTTTATATTCTTGAAATTGCCATCATCAACTAATTCGTAGGATCTGATGTATCCTTCATCTAATAAAATCTTAGCAATCGCCAATTTCATCTTTGAAGAGGAAACTTCTACCGTATCATGTTTTGCAGAGTTTGCGTTACGGATTCTTGTAAGCATATCTGCAATAGGATCGCTCATTGTCATTGTTGTGCCTCCTTATATATTTTTATCTTACCAGCTTGCTTTCTTAACGCCGGGAATTTCGCCCTTGTATGCCAACTCTCTGAAGCAGATACGGCAGATACCGTATTTTCTCAAGTATGCATGAGGACGTCCGCAGATTCTGCAACGGTTGTATTCTCTTACACCGAATTTCTGCTGGCGTGATTGCTTAATCTTCATTGCTGTTTTAGCCATGAAATATACCTCCTTAAATAAAAGACAACGATACTATTTAGCGAAGGGCATGTTGAAGAGTCTTAATAACTCTCTTGCTTCTTCGTCAGTTTTAGCTGTTGTTACGAAGATAACATCCATACCTCTTACCTTATCAACCTTATCGTACTCGATTTCAGGGAAGATAAGCTGCTCTTTAATACCAAGAGCATAATTACCTCTGCCGTCAAAAGCATTGGGATTTACACCTCTGAAGTCACGTACACGGGGCAATGCAAGATTTACGAGACGATCAAGGAACTCATACATCTTGTCACCACGAAGGGTAACCTTGCAACCGATGTTCTGACCTTCTCTGATCTTAAAGTTAGCGATCGAATTCTTAGCCTTTGTAAGAACTGCCTTCTGTCCGGAAATGATTTCCAAATCTCTGACAGCAGACTCAAGTGCCTTAGCGTTTTCTTTAGCTTCGCCGACACCCATGTTGATTACGATCTTGTCAAGCTTGGGAACTTCCATGATGTTCTTGTAGCCGAATTTCTTCTGCATTGCATCTATAATTTCATTCTTATATTGATCTTTCAGTCTACTCACGAATCTAGACCTCCTTTCATAAATAATTATTTAATTACGTTTCCGGTCTTCTTCGCGAAACGTTCCTTCTTAACCACTTTGCCGTTTTCATCTTTTGTAACTTTGAAGCCGACTCTGGTTGCCTTGCCGCCTTCTACAAGCATTACGTTTGAGATGTCAATGGGGGCTTCCTTTGTGATGATACCGCCGTTGGGGTTGCCTGCTGAGGGTTTTGAATGCTTTGTAACAACATTAACGCCTTCAACAACTACTTTCTTCTTGTCGGTATCTACACTTAAAACCTTAGCTTCTTTGCCCTTTGAGCTACCGGCGATAACCTTAACTGTATCACCCTTCTTAATCTTCATCATAGTCGGGCACCTCCTTATAATACTTCGGGAGCAAGGGAAACAATCTTCATGTACTGTTTCTCACGAAGCTCTCTGGCTACAGGTCCAAAAATACGAGTTCCTCTGGGAGTCTTGTCGTCTTTAATGATAACTGCAGCATTTTCGTCAAATCTAATGTAAGAACCGTCTTTACGTCTTGCACCTTTTACGGTACGAACAACAACGGCCTTAACTACATCACCTTTCTTTACAACGCCGCCGGGAGTAGCATCCTTAACGCTGGCAATGATGACGTCGCCAATGTTGGCATATCTTCTTGTTGAGCCGCCTACTACGCGGATGCAAAGGAGTTCCTTGGCACCTGTATTGTCGGCAACTTTCAACCTAGTTTCCTGTTGAACCATGCTCTTATCTCCTTATTTAACCTTTTCTACAACCTCAACAAGTCTCCATCTTTTATCCTTTGACAGGGGTCTTGTCTCTGCAACCTTAACTTTGTCGCCGATCTGGCAAACATTGTTTTCGTCATGTGCTTTAAGCTTATATGTTCTCTTTACGATTTTTCCGTAGAGAGGGTGCTTTACATGGTTTTCCACAGCTACAACGATAGTCTTATCCATCTTATTGCTGATTACTTTACCTATACGCACTTTTCTTAAATTTCTTTCCACAGCGATTTCTCCTTTCTCAATCGTCTTCCTTATGCGTTAACTTCGTTCTTCTTAACTGTAAGTACTGTCTGAATACGAGCAATGTTCTTACGAACCTCTCTGATTCTTGCAGTGTTGTCAAGCTGGTTGGTTGCATTCTGGAATCTCAAATTGAAAAGTTCTTTTTTCGCATCTACCAAAGCCTTCTCTAAATCAGCGGAGGACTTCTTCATTAAATCATTAACATATGTATTACTTTTCATTAATTGTCTCCTCCTTCCAATTCTGCCTTAGAAACAATCTTGCACTTGCAAGGAAGTTTATGTGTAGCAAGACGAAGTGCTTCTTTTGCTACCTCTTCCGAAACACCGGCAATTTCGAACATTACTCTGCCGGGCTTAACTACTGCTACCCAATATTCTACAGAACCTTTACCGGATCCCATACGGGTACCTAAAGGCTTTGTTGTAACAGGCTTGTCAGGGAAAATCTTAATCCATACCTGACCACCACGCTTAATGTAACGGGTCATTGCAACACGGGCTGCTTCGATCTGGTTTGACTTAATCCAGCAGGGTTCTGTTGCTACTATACCATACTCACCGTAAGTAATCTGGTTGCCCGAAAGAGCTTTACCCTTCATACTTCCACGGAACTGCTTACGATGTTTAACTCTCTTAGGTAATAACATTATTTTGCACTCCCTTCTTTATTTTCTTTTACGGGGAGAACTTCGCCCTTGTAGATCCAAACCTTTACGCCAACTTTGCCGTAGGTTGTGTCTGCCTCAGCGAAACCGTAATCGATATCGGCACGTAATGTCTGAAGAGGAATAGTACCGTCACTAATTGTCTCAGTACGAGCCATATCAGCACCGCCCAAACGGCCGGAAAGCTGAACTTTGATACCGTAAACTCCCGACTTCATGGTTCTTGTCATAGCCTGCTTCATTGCTCTTCTGTAAGCAACACGGTCTTCGAGCTGCTTAGCGATGTTTTCTGCAACAAGCTGTGACTCCTTCTCGGGTCTCTTAATCTCTTTGATGTCAACGTTTACATTCTTGCCTGTGAGTTTCTTTAACTCTTTCTTTGTGTTTTCGATATCGGCGCCGCCTTTACCGATAACAAGACCGGGCTTGGAAGTATAAACGGTAACTTTAACTTTATTTGAAGCTCTTTCGATATCGATTTTGCTGATACCGGATGTATAGAGTTTCTTCTTTAAATATTTTCTGATGTTGTAATCTTCAACAAGGCAATCAGCGAAATCAGCATCTGCGTACCACATGGAACCCCAGTCCTTGATAACGCCTACTCTTATACCATGAGGATTAACTTTCTGTCCCATACTGTTCCTCCTATCTTTCATTGAGCACGATGGTAATGTGGCTCATTCTCTTTTCGATTCTGTAAGCTCTGCCCTGTGCTCTGGGTCTGATTCTCTTCATTGTGGGTCCCTTATTTGCATAACATTCTTCGATGTAAAGCTTCTCGGGATTCATGCCGTTGTTGTTTTCGGCATTGGCGATAGCACTAAGTAAAAGCTTTTTGATAATGCTTGATGCATATCTGGGATTGTACTCCAGAATAGCCAAAGCCGTATTAACATCTTTGCCTCTGATGGCGTCAAGTACGAAGCAAGCCTTCTGTACCGATACTCTTGCGTAAGATAACTTTGCCGAAGGTCTTGTCTCCCTGTTCTCTTTATTACGCTCTCTCTTGTATTGTGATCTGCTTTTTGTTTCTTCCATGGATTAAAACCTCCTTCCTTACTTAGATTTAGATTTCTTTTCGTCTTTACCGTGGCCTCTGTATGTTCTTGTTGCTACGAACTCACCGAGCTTGTGGCCAACCATATCTTCCGTTACATATACGGGAACATGCTTTCTGCCGTCATGAACTGCAAATGTATGTCCGACGAATGCGGGAAAGATTGTAGAACGACGTGACCAGGTCTTGATTACTGATTTATTACCCGCTGCATTCATTGCATCAACCTTCTTTAAAAGGCTTGCATCAGCAAAGGGTCCTTTTTTTAATGATCTTGCCATTATTTTCCTCCTTATCAATCTGCGCTTACTTTAATGCGCGTCCGTCTCTTCTTCTTACGATGAGCTTGTTAGACTGCTTGTTTTTCTTTCTTGTCTTCAAGCCCAAAGCCGGTTTGCCCCAAGGTGTGCAAGGACCGGGACGACCGATACTACACTTACCTTCACCACCACCATGAGGATGGTCGTTGGGGTTCATTACAGAACCACGTACTGTAGGGCGGATGCCCATGTGACGCTTACGTCCTGCCTTACCGATATTGATAAGGTTGTGATCAACGTTACCTACGATACCTACTGTTGCTCTGCACATGATAGGTACCATTCTCATTTCGCCTGAAGGAAGACGAAGTGTTGCATACTTACCTTCCTTAGCCATGAGCTGCGCACTGTTGCCGGCTGAACGAACCATCTGGCCGCCCTTGCCGGGTAAAAGCTCAATGTTGTGTACCTGAGTACCTACGGGAATCTTGTCAAGCGGTAAGCAGTTGCCGATTCTTACTTCGGCATCGGGTCCGTTCATGACTTTCATTCCGTCCTTTAAGCCTTCGGGTGCGATTATATAAGCTTTCTCGCCGTCTGCGTAGCAGATAAGTGCGATGTTTGCTGTTCTGTTGGGATCGTATTCGATTCCGATTACCTTTGCGGGAATACCGTCTTTATTTCTCTTGAAGTCTACGATTCTGTATTTCTTCTTGGCTCCGCCGCCATGGTGTCTAACTGTTATCTTACCCTGATTGTTACGTCCTGCTGTCTTCTCCATTGCGACACAGAGTGATTTCTCGGGTGTCTTCTTGGTAATTTCAGAGAAGTCAGAGCCAGTCATGTTTCTTCTGGAGGGTGTATAGGGATTGTATGTCTTAATTCCCATTTCTTTGTTCTCCTTTACTGTTATTTATTATCATGCTTCATTGCATATAGATTGGCGTATTAGATACCTGAGAAGATCTCGATATCCTTGCTGCCTTCGGTAAGCTTAACAATAGCTTTCTTTGTCTCGGCAGTCTTGCCATATACATTGCCACGTCTCTTGTTTTTGCCGTTGCAATTCATTGTGTTTACACTTGCTACCTCTGTGCCGGGAAACATTTTCTCAACAGCGTCTTTAATCTGATTCTTGGTAGCATCGGGATTTACTAAGAAGGTATACTTCTTGTCGCCCATACCGGACATACTCTTTTCAGTAACAACCGGCTTTAAAATAACGTCATAATATTTAAGATCTGCCATTATGCGTATACCTCCTGAATCTTTTCTACCGCATCCTTGGCAAGTACAAGTGTCTTAGCGTTCATAATGTCATAAACATTGATGTTTTCTGCTACTGTTGTATTTGCGTTTGCGATGTTTCTTGCGGATAAAATCGTATTGGCATCGTTCTCTTTGATAACAACCAAAGCCTTCTCAGCCTTGATGTTGTTTAAGAACTCTGCGAACTTCTTTGTCTTGATTTCATCAAACTTGATTTCGTCGATAACCATAAGCTTTCCTTCGGTTACCTTGTTTGTAAGAGCGGACTTAAGAGCAATTCTCTTTTCCTTCTTATTAAGTTTGAATGAGTAATCTCTGGGTACGGGTGCGAATACCACGCCGCCGTGTCTCCACTGAGGAGATCTTGTCGAACCCTGTCTTGCGTGACCGGTTCCTTTCTGTCTCCAGGGCTTTGCACCGCCGCCGGATACCTCCGAACGTGTTTTAGCTTTCTGTGTGCCCTGTCTCAAATTTGCAAGGTGCTGAACAACAGCCATGTGTACTAAATGTTCATTTACTTCGATACCGAAAATATCATCGAGCAAATCCATCTTTCCGACTTCCTTGCCTTCCATATTGTAAACAGATACCTGAGCCATCTGTGTTTCCTCCTTTCGTCCGATTAAGCTTCAGCCTTGGTTGTTTCTTTAATAGTAACCATGGCTTTCTTGGGTCCGGGTACAGCGCCCTTGATTAAAAGTAAGTTCTTATCAGCGTCAACTCTGACAACTTCAAGATTTCTTACTGTAGCCTTCTTGCCACCCATCTGACCGGGCATACCTTTGCCCTTAAATACACGGCTGGGTGAAGAACATGCGCCGTTTGAACCCTGATGACGATGGAACTTTGAACCGTGCTTCATGGGTCCTCTGTGCTGGCCGAGTCTCTTGATAGCGCCCTGGAAGCCTTTACCCTTGGTAATAGCTGTTGCATCGATCTTGTCGCCTTCAGCGAAGATGTCTGCTTTGATTTCCTGAGCAAGAGCGTATTCGGAAGCATTCTCGAACTTAAACTCTCTTACAAAACGCTTGCTTGTTGTGCCGGCTTTCTTGAAATGTCCCTGCATAGCCTTTGTTGTGCCGTTAGCATGGATGATTTCCTTTTTGCCCTTAGCGTCTTTGTTGATGATTTTGTCTTTCTTGTCTACGAAACCTACCTGAACTGCTTCGTATCCGTCGTTCTCAACGGTCTTTACCTGAGTAACTACGCAAGGACCTGCCTGGAGAACTGTTACCGGAATGAGTGTACCGTCTTCAGCGAAGATCTGAGTCATTCCGACTTTGGTAGCTAAAATAGCCTTTTTCATTTTTTGACCTCCTTTTGATTCCACTACAGCGGTATCCGTAAAGGATGCATACTAGTTGTGGAAGTCATTTGTTTTTCCTTATTAATAATGTAACGATTTGATCTGCGGCTTGGGTTTTAACCGATTAGATCATTTTAATATTGATATAAACGCCTGCGGGCATTTCGAGCTTCTGCATAGCGTCTATAACTTTCTGGTTGGGCTCATGAACATCGATAAGTCTCTTGTGAGTTCTCTGTTCAAACTGCTCTCTGGAGTCTTTGTACTTGTGTACGGCACGGATGATTGTTACGATTTCCTTTTTAGTAGGAAGGGGAACGGGTCCGCTTACCTTTGCTCCATTTTTCTTGCAAGTGTCGATAATCTTGGCTGCTGATGCATCAACTGTCTGATGCTCGTAAGCCTTAAGTGTGATTCTCATTACTTGATTTGCCATAAAAAAAGTCTCCTCTCATATTTTGTACTTTAAGATTCAAGTACAACAAGCGGCGACTGTACACTCTCCCGTGTGTGTCGTACCTTTTCCTAAAAAATAAACGACCACACGTCGTTTCTGCATTAAGCAGACTATAATGTTTGTACAGTGACTTGTCGTCAGTATCTCGACTTGACATTCGCTCCGTGTAAAAACCTGCGGTGTCCGCAGCAACCTTACACTTCATTGCTATCAATGTCACAGCAAATGCTATATTATCAAATAACTTATTTAATTTCAAGCATTTTTTACAAAAAATTTCAAGAAATTTCTACACACGAAAGCATTCCACAAGTTTTAGTTGTAAAGCTTCTATATATAGTGTGCTGGAGTGACATAAGGGGACGGGGGTGTTGTGTCATTTTTGGGCAAACCAAAAATGACACAACACCCCCGTCCCCCTGTATCATTTTGTATAAAAGATTTTAGTACGTAAAATTCTGCATCTGGTTTAAGTATTCCATAATAACCGCAAATATACCCGTTGTTGCCACACCGAGGCCGGCAAGAATTATGGCTACTATAACAAGTACAAGCATTATTATATAGAACAGCAGTACGAGGGCGCTGATTATAAGTCCCGCAACTGCCAGACCTTTGGAGCAGTTCTTTCTGGTTACTCCGATGATACCTAAAATAACACCTGCCAGAGCTGACGGTACTATAAGGAAATTACCGAATTGCATGATAATTCCGAAAAACCATCCGATATACGGAATTACAGCGAGTGAAATGCCGCAGCAGGAAATTAATACGATTCCCAAAGCAACAAGGCCGAAAACAAACGAAAGAATACCGCATACGTTTTTCTTTTTTGTAACAACTTCGTAAGTATTTGCCTCTCCGTAATAATAATTGTCGTAATTCTGATTGTTGTTATCCATTTCCTCTCCTTTATAAACAGAAATTCTTCATTATATATAAATGAAGAATTTCCGCTTAATGTTTATAAATCTTAATTTTTTATATTTTAGTATGATTCAAGTGAATCCTGTAATTCTTCAAGATAATTCTGGAAATCGGGTGTGCTTGTAATTCCGCTGAGAGCTGCCTTGCCGACAAGACCTGCTATTGTAAGAATAAGGCTTAATCCGCCAAGAAGCATTCCCACAATACCGAGAACCAGGCCTGCGATTGCCATACCCTTCTGATCGGGTCTCTTCTTCATTCCTACAATACCTAAGATAATAGCAACGAGAGACATAATCAGTCTGATTCCGATTAAGAAGAACTTAATAACCGCACCAACTGTTGTTCCACCCAAGCAGCATCCGCAAAGAAGAAGAACGATTGATACAATACCGAGAATCATAGCTACCAAACCGAGAGTATTGATTCCTTTCTTCTCTTCTGCATTGTCATAAGAACTGTAATCTGTGTAAACGGGCATTGTGCCACCTGCTTCCGCACCGGCTGCTGTTGTTGTTGCCTCAACTACAGGCTCTGCTGCCTCAACTACGGGTTCTGCAGCTTCTGCAACGGGTTCTGCTGCCTCTACTGCTTCTGCAACGGGTTCTGTTGCTGCTTCTACTACGGGTTCTGCTGCCGCTACTGCTTCAGCTACAGCTTCTTCAACCTTAGCGCCGCACTGAGGACAGAACTTACCGCCTTCAAATTCAAATCCACAACTATTACATTTCATTTTTATTTTCCCCTTTCATAATTGTTTTAGGTAAATAATCATTATATATTAATGCATTATCAAGTTTAGCACAGTTAAAGTACTAATTGCAAGATGCGTTGTTGAAATACACTTCGAAAAAAGATATTATATACATATGGAAAAAAGAAAAGATGCAGTTAATATAAGAAGAAAGTCCTCGCCTTCCAAAAAAAGGCACGGTGAAAAAGATGAAAAAAAGGTTCTTAATATCCTTTTTATTCTTCTTTTTTATTTGTTTCCGATTGCAGCTTTGGCAATTCCCTATCTAGTTTTTCGAAGCAATTTTTCCCCGGTTCTCACAAAGGATTTTGTGGACGAACTCGCATTCGTAAAATATCTTGTTGAACACAATTCTCATAACTTTGCCGAAGGCTTTATTTCCACAAAGCCTTTTATACCTTTTTCCACCAGATATTTTCTTACATATTATCTAAGCGATTTTGCGACCTGGCAGGATGCTCTTTTAAAATCCGTA
>Ga0247609_10000996_pt1 | contig 35816 bp, 21 predicted proteins | sample 172DNAGHGlowgp2_FD_193487 | JGI IMG/M metagenome (GOLD analysis project Ga0247609, IMG submission 193487) | Sheep rumen microbial communities from Palmerston North, Manawatu-Wanganui, New Zealand - 1728 DNA GHGlow gp2 | ecosystem: Host-associated > Mammals > Digestive system > Stomach > Rumen ... | reverse complement strand
CGCTCACGGCCTTCCTGACGGCCATTACGACCACGTCGTGTATGGGCCACGGTCCGATAGTGTTTTAGGGTACTGATTCCGTAACAAAACAAATCCAGCCTGAGATAAACTCAAGCTGGATTGTTTTATTCTTACTTAATCACAACCTTACGGCCATCCTTGATGACGAGGCCCTTGGTGGCGGGAGTAACCTCCTGACCCAGCAGGTTGTAGGTCTTGGAAGTGGTCAGCTGGCGGCCGTCGTTCTTCAGCTCAGAGATGCCTGTGGTCTCGAGAGGAATAGCTATTCTCGCATAGCGAGCCTCGCCCCACCAGTAAGCACCAGTGTCACCATAGGTAGAGTGAACCATAAACCACTTGGTGTAGTCCTTGATGTAGTAGTTGCCAGCCTCGTGCTCTGTGCCGTCGGGATCGGTCCATGCCTCCTTATACTCGGTATCGTAGAACTCGATGTACTTCACGCCATCCTCTTCGACGATGTTACCGGTAATCAAACCAGGATTAACTCTGTCGTCAAGCTCTTCGTTCCACTGCCAGATCTGGATATAGTTAGGATCCTCGCCCTCGTCGGCATAGTCGTGATCCTCAACGCGTACGGGAGTAGCAATGCCGGCCTTATCGCCATCAACAGCAATACTGATGGGGCAGAGTCCGAAGAAGTTGTGGACAACATACTCGGTGTCGAAGTCCTCAACAAAGACAGGACGTGTGGTCCATGTCCAGCTGCCCCAACTACCATTCTCGATGTGAACCTCGTTGTCACGCATAGTTGCATTGGGCACATAGAATTCCATGGTTGTACCATAGGTGAGATAGCCAGCATCAGGAATGTAGGTCCAGAAGCCAGTCAGTGCAGAACCCTCGGGCCAGCCAGCCTCAGCCAGCTCTTCAGCGAAATCGTAGTTGTAAAGGGTACCATCCTCCTCTACTACGAGAACGATGTCGAAACCATAGCTACGCGGCTCGCCGTTTACTGTTATAAGACCACCGGTGCGGTAGTCGGGATAAGAAGCAGAATAGGTACCGGCAGCCTGAACAGGGATAGTGATGGTGTTGTTTTCCTCATCGTAGATAGCATAAACCTTAGCACCCTCATAAGTAAAGTCGTCCAGACGAAGGTTGTAATCGAACTCCACCTCAATTTCCTCTTCAGCCTCGTTTTCACCAAAGGTCTTAGCCTTACCAGTCTCTGCAGTGATGGTAAAGGTAGAAGATGCGGTGAAATCGCCATCCCAGTTGGCATAATCCAGGATGTAAGTGCCTTCGAGGTCGGCAGCTGCTCTGTGGTTTGCGACAGGTTTCACATGAGTAGCAACCAGTTGCTCAGTCTGGTCCATCGGAGCCTGCTTCATCATGACGGGAGCGGCCTGTGGAACAACCTTCGTTGCCTGAGGAACGAACTTCGTTGCCTGCGAAACGCGCTTAAACTGTGCGTTTGCGCCCATTGCCACGAACATGGCGGCAACGGCAATAAGTAAAGTTTTTTTCATAATTAATACGTATTAATGAGTTAGTGAAAAAAATAAATTAATTGTCATTATAATAGCTCTGGTCCTCCATGAAGTAGGACGGAGTGGAATAGACGGTAATGACGTTGGTGGGCTCGTTGACATCGGTCATCTTGATCCAAACAGGACGACGCTGGTTGTCGCAAGTCAGCGTGAAGGTGTGGCCATAGACACAACCTAGCACAGCATTCCAACCGTACTTTTTGTAATAATCCTTACCAGCCTTGTTGCTGACGGTGCTCAGCTGGGTGAATTTAATCTGCGTACCATCTTCATTTGCCTCGTAGTTGAAGCCATAGTAGGGTGCATCGGAAGAGGTCGACATGCTACTGCACAGCTTGTCGCCTGAGAGACCGATGGTGGCGGTATAGATCTTGATTTCCTGTCCGCCCTTACCGGCAGTCTTCAGGATTTCAAGCATGGCATCCCACTTGGGCTTGGCATAATCGCCAACACTGCCGTAACGCATATACCAGTTGCCAGTGACGATACTCTCTGCAAGCGTGGGCAGATAGGTATCGAGCTGGAGGTCGGGATTGTTGCGGAACTTGAAGTACTCCTGAGTGTCGCCTTTCACCAAACCGTCAAGTTCGTAACCGTTGACCTCGACAGGGCGGTAGAAATAGTAACCGTCAGCCTTGACGATATAGGGAGCGGTGACGGTCTGCTTCTCGCCCTTCTCGTCCTTATAGGTGAAGACGAAGCGACGGTAGCCGCCATTGCTGGTGACGGTGACCTCAGTATCGCTGGTATAGCCAGGACCTGCCAGGGTGTACGAACGCGACATCATGTAGTTCTCGGTCTCGTCGGCCTCGGTAATGTAGCTCTCCCACGACTTGTCGGCAGGGATGGGGGTCATGACAATCTTGTTGTTGTGCTTCTTACCACGCAGGATGATGGAGTCGTTGGTGGCCTTCATCACACGGAACTCGAAGTCGCCATACAAGCCCTTGGCCATATCGTAGGTATAGTCGGGGTTGGCGGGCATGGAGTAGTAGTGGAAGGTCTCGTTGAAGTCATCAAACGAGATGACGGTACCCATTGACTGCTCAATCTTGAAGTGGCTGGTGGTGGTAACACACTTGCCGTCGGCACCGATACCGGCTACATGGCTGGGGCCCCACTTCTCGCTGGCGAAGGTGGCAAATTCACCGTCGAACTTCACCATGACGTTGTAACCGCCAAAGGTCAGGTCGCCATAATAGTCTATCAACCAACCGTTGGGCGCACTGCGGATGACTTTGTCGACGTTAGCGACATCCTCGCCGGAACGCTCGGAAGCCGTCTTGTCGAAGGTGTCACCCTCTTTCATAGAACATGCACTGAAGGCCAAGACGACCATGCAGGCTGCTAAGATAACATATATTTTCTTCATGCTCTATTCCTCCTTATTTAATTAAGTGTACGTAAATCAAGTGTAACAGACTCGGCAGAGCGGCGCAACACAATATCGCGCAGATGGTCGAGGTCGATGCCCCAGCTGTTGAGGAAGTAGGTCTTCATCAGGTCGAGCTTCTGGTTGATGATAGCACTACCCTCTTCGCCTGCCTGCTTGATGATCTTTCCCCAACCCTCAGGGGTATTGGTGACGTAGGTGGCATAGATTTCGGCAAAGTCCTCGTTGTACTCACTGGAAGCGTATGCCGTCACGAAACCTTCCTTGGCCACTTCCTTATCGTCCTGGTTGATCCAGTCGGTAGCGTGGTAGTTTTCAGCACTGATGGTGCGGAACGACGTGTCGTAGTCCTTCTTCTGGGTCAGGATGTGGCAGAACTCGTGGTGCATGGTGTGGAAGAACCAGTAGTTCATGTCGATAGGCTTGACATCATGGGACTCATAGGGGTTGGTGGTGTTGATACGCGGATTGTCGATGTCGAGTTCGTTGACACCGTACAGCATGATCTTCAGACCACCTTCGGCCGTACCCAGCACCTGCGAACCGTTGTCGTTCCACTTGTAGGAACCTGTCAGCTGGATGATACGTGGCACGTAGGTCTTCATGAATTCAGGGCTGACAGCCTCTGAATAGGCTTCGAGCCAGATGTGCTTGACCAAGATGGCCAAAGCCTTCGATTTATCGTATTCAGCCGGAACGACGTTGTAGTTGAGGTCGGCTTCCTTGTCGCTATAGCGATACTTGAAGTCGATGTTGTAAACCTCACGGTAGTTCTTGTCCAACCATACGTCAAACTCGTTCTTGGTAGGAATGACCGCAGAGTCAAACACACTCGTTGTGTTGAGTTCTTCGTTGTCGCAGCTACTGAAGGCTATCAGGCCGGCCAACAGCAACAATAAACTAATACTCTTTATCTTCATAGTTCTTTTACTTCATTATAGGGTTTGACACTCGGTATTATTCTTCATCTTCATCAGGATTCTTATACTCGTCCTCAGTAGCCAGTACAAACGACTTGATTTCCTCAGGAGTCTGACGGGGATTGCCCTCCAAACCGGCAGCGATAACCGTGTTGGGAATCTGAATAGCACCACGCAGGTCGCCACGGATGAATACCAGCGGGTCTTCACCAGAAACGGGGTGCGTGTACTCAATGCCATAGCGCTTCACGTCCTGCATACGGATGCCGTGGAACACGGTCTCGATGCGCTTCATGTGGAGCAGGAACTGAAGCATGCACTCCTGGTCGCTGCCCTCGGCACCAATCGTGAAGCCCTGGGGATGCATGTGCTTGCGGAAGGAGCGGTCGCGATTGCCGTCGGGCGTACGCTTGGCATAGTCGGTACCAGTGACGTAGGCGGTAATGCTCTTGATGGTCATCACCGGACGCTTGGTATTTCCTTCCTCCTCCTTACAGTGGGTGAAAATCCAGGTGTTGATGTCCTTGACGGCACTCTCGAGGTCACCGCTCAGACAGTATGCCTCGGCACGTTCCAGAATGGTCAGGTCGCCCGTGAATACGGGGTCGACGGCGTGGGGATATCCAATGCCGGCAACCTTGTCGGTGTATTCGAACTGCTCGTAATAGCTCGGATAGCGTACACACTGGTTAGTGCCATAGAGCTTGTTGGCATAGATGATGGTATTGTTGCTTGAACCGCTACCCCACGGCATGTCAACCCAATAGGTCTCGTAGGCCGTGATATCGTAGTTGTGGGCAAAACGGTAAGAACTGTTCAGGTAACGCGGGGCAATAGAGTAAGAAGCCTGAATCATGATATTGGCTTGTTCCTCACTGCGAATCCAGCGATTGGCAAAGTCGGCGAACCCCAGCGCACGGTAGGGCTCGTAGTCGCGCATCACCGTGGTGGGGTCGGTGCCCAGCGCCTCGGAAGCGTACTTGATGACCTTGTCGTACTTCATGTAGTAGAGGTTGAAGCGTGCGGCAAAGGCATAGGCAGCCTTCACGTTGAAGTGGTACTTGGGAATCGTGTAGTCGGCAGCAGCCTCAGCAATGTGGGGCAGTGCCTCCTCGATATCCTTGTCGATAGCCTCATAGAGCTGACGCAGGGTTCCGCGCTCGTAGGTGGTATTGATGTCCTGCTCGGGAACGAGCGGATAAGGCAGACCGAGATACTCGTCAGCCTTCTCGGGATTCCATGCCATGCAGAAGGTCTGGGCCAGCATGAACATGCTATAGGCGCGGATGAGCTTAGCCTCAGCCAGAGTACCCTGCAGTGAAGCAGGATTTCCGAGGTTGTTGATACCCTGGATAGCCTCGTTGACGGTTGCCACTGACTCATAGTAGCCACCCCATATATAATATGGTGTATCGTTTCCTTCCTCACTGGTATCCTCGAAGCGGTAAATATCTTCCATGATGACTGGGGCAGAGTACTGGCGGCCGTTGTCATCCATATTGTCTGACAGTACCTCGGTAACCAAGACGTTGTTTACCGTAGGATAAGCCGAGACCAGCAGCTGAGTAATCTTCAAATCGGAGTCGAGCTCAGCACGCTCATCAGGCAACTTGTCAAGGTAGTCGTTGCAGGACGAGAGCGCCAACACTCCCAATCCCATTGCAAACATCTGATATATCTTATTCTTCATCATAATTATCAATTATCTATTGTCAACTGTCAATGAATTATATTCCCAAGCGCAGGGTGAACGTAAACTGACGGGCCATAGGCACTGCCACACCACCAGAGTTGAAGAATTCAGGATCCTGACCGTTCAACTTCTTGTCGGCATAGATCAGGAAGAGGTTGGTAGCCTGCAGCTTCATGCTCATATTGCTCAGACCGAGGTGACCTACCCAGTTGGTGGGGAAGTCGTAAGCCAACGAGATTTCCTTCATGCGGATGAAGTCACCCTTGGCAATACGGTCGGTAGAGTAGTTGTAGGCATTGTAGGCATAGCTTAAGTGCGAATCGTTCTGAATTGAGCGCAGGTCGGCAATAGCGGGAATCGTGGTGCGAGCCTCATCACCGGGAACAACCCAGCGGTTGGCAAACTCACGCGGCATAGCGGTCAGGTCAGAATAAGAAACGGCGAAGCAGGGGTCGAGACGTACCACATTACCGAAAGCATAGGTAACGAAGACGTTCAGGTGCCAGTTCTTGTAACGGAACACGTTGCCGAGCGAACCAGTGACGGTAGGATCGGTAGGACCTTCATACTTCAGATAATCGGTGACATAGGACTGGAAATCGATGTCGCTCACGGTCTTTTCGCCATTCTCGTTGATGAACGTGGGCAGACCATACTCGTTCAGTCCCTGGAAATCCATCGAGAACAACGAACGGTAGGGATAGCCCTTCTCGGTGAAGCCGTTACCTGTGATGAGGTCGATGACGCGGTTGCGTGAATCGAAGTCGGTCACCTCACAGTGTGTGTGAGAATAGATGAAGTCGGTGGTCCATTCAAAGTCCTTGGTGATGATGTTACGCGTTGAGAGGGTGAACTCCTCACCATGCGACTTCATCGAGGCTACGTTGGCATACTTCACGATTTCTCCACCGACACCTGTGGTACGCTTCGGACCAATCAGGTCGTAGTTGTTACGGGTGTACCAGTCGAAGTCGAAGTTGATGCGGTTGTTAAGGAAACCGAGGCTCAGTCCGACGTTGAACTCATGCTTCTTCTCGTAGGTCAACTCAGGATTGGCGAAGTCTCTGATTTCCAGTCCAGACTCCTTGTCGTTAGAATAGGGGCGCCAGGGGTTATAGGCGCGGATAATCACCATGGAGTTGGTGACGGCAGGCTTGTCACCCGTCAGCGAGTAGCTGGCCTTCAGGGTGGCGTGCGTCAACGTATTCTTGAAGGTGCGATAGAACCAAGGCTCCTCGTGAGCATTCCATGCACCAGAAACATTCCATGTGGGCAGCCAGCGAGCACTGGTAGAACGTCCCAGACGGTTACTACCCTCATAGCGGACAGTACCGTTGATGATATAACGGCGCTTCCAAGAATAGGTAGCCGTACCGAAGAACGATACCTCGCGGCTGTAACCGTTGTTCAGCGAGTAGTACATATTGTTCTCCTCACTGGCCTGCTTGAAGTATTTGTAGTCATAATTGCCTAACTGACCCATGTCGTAGAGCACACCAACCTTGGTGTTCGACGTAGCGATACGGTCGATGCTGTTGATTTCCATACCACCATAGACATTGACGATATGGTCTTCGTTGAACACGTCGTTGTAGCTTGCCGTAGCACGGAAGTCCCAAGAGTTCATCTTATAGACGGTCTCACGATGGAAACCTCCCTCGGGCAGTACGGAGACAGGCAGTGAATTGATGACATCGGGGTCGGTATACAGCCAGGGGTTGGAGTCACGCATGGTGGCATCCTCCATCATACGGAAGGCCATAGCCTGGTTACTAGTCTCCTTGATGAAGTGCTGCTGTGTGGTGGTCGAATACTTGTAAGCACCGATGGCGCTCAACTCGACGGTACGCACGGGCTTGTACTTCAGCTCGCCCTGGAACTTCATGTCGACAACATCCAGCTGCATGTAGTTGGTGGCCAACTCGTGGTGGATATTGAACGGAGCGTTGTTACGGATGTAGAACTCGTCGGGATCCAGCGTACGCGAGGTATTCAGCGCATACGAATAGGGGTTGATATCGAAGTCGCGCTTTACCTCACCAGACACAACGTCGGTTTCCTGACCTGTCGTACCAGGAGCCTCCTGCTTACGATAGCTGGCATTACCAATCAGGTTCAACGACACCCGCTTGTTCAGGTTGTAGTTGGCGTTGATGTTGGCGGTGTAACGCGACACCTTGCCACGCTCATACCATCCCGGGTCGCTCATGATAGAGAACGAGGTGTAATACTGAGCCTTGTCGGTACCAGAACTCATGGAGATAGAGTGGTTGTGCTGGATAGAGTTCGAGAACAACTCATCAAACCAGTTGGTGTTACAGTACTCAGCCCCACGCAGGTAGTCGTTCATGGCCTCCTGCGTATTAGCCAACCTGAAAGTACCAGTGGCAGGATCGTAGTCGTTGATGAGGTGATACATCTTACCAAACACACCGCTTGAGCTGGCGCGATAGCTGCTCATGAACGACAGGAAACCGCTGTTCTGCATTTCACGGTAGACAGACATCTGCTCCTGCGAGTTCATGATATTGAACTGCGAATAGCTGGGGCGCAGACGCATGGTGTACTCACCGGTATAGCTAATCTTCGAAGAACCCGCATGACCGCGCTTGGTGGTAACGACAATCACACCAGCCATAGCACGGGCACCATAGATAGAGGTGGCGGAACCGTCCTTCAGAATCTGGAACGACTCGATATCGTCAGCATTCAAACCGGCAATGGCACTGGAAATCAGCGTGGCGGCATCACCTGACGACAAAGCATCGGCATCAACCTCCGTCACATCTTCCATAATCACACCGTCAACCACCCACAGGGGCTTCGAACTACCATAGATAGACGTAGCACCACGCACACGGATCTTCGGTGCAGTACCAAAGGTACCAGACACGTTCTGCACACTCACACCGGCAGCACGGCCTTCCAGTGAGCGGGAGATATCAGCAATACCGTCCAGCTTGGCTTTCTCGGCATCCACTTTCGTGGTAGCACCTGTAAACAGGCGCTTATCCTGCTTCATCATACCCACGGCAACAACCTCGCCCAGTGTTTGCGCATCGGGGCGAAGAGTAATTTTCATTCCATCTTGGGCTTTCACTGTCTCTGTAACCATACCTACATAGCTTATCACAAGCTTCTTGCCAGCAGGTACGGTGATGGTAAAGTTACCGTCCAAATCGGTCTTTGTACCTTGTTTGGTTCCCTGGATCATCACAGTGGCACCAATACACGGCTCACCATTGTCTTCAAAGACAGTACCCGTAATCTTGTTCTGAGCAAAGGTCAGACCTACATAGAGGAACAGACCGAACAAAATCAGCGTAATCTTTTTTCCCATAAACATATTTAATTTTTTAATGATTCACCATTATTTAATAATGCGCGCACGCGAACATGCAGCAATCAATGTGCAAAGGTAATACAAAAATACGAAAAAACAAATAAATTTAATTAAAAACGCATCTTTTTAGAAAAAAAATCCATTCTTCTTGTCACTTTTGCAACAAAAAGCGCGCTTTTAACTAAATTTATTTGCAGTTTTTAGTGACTTGGGAATTACTTCACCAAGATGACAAGATACTTACTGGTCGACCAGAACTTCGAGGGGTTCTCAATGCGCAGCACATATTGCTTGTTGGCATCCTGTTCCAGCCTGTAGCTTGATGCAGGATGGTCCGTCAACAATTTGGCAGAGCGTGAGTACAGTTTGATTTCCTTGTCCACACGGATGTCAATCTTGGTAAAGTAGTCCTCGTTGAAGTTCGAGCGGAGCACCTCACCGTCCTCGATGATGCGCTGTTCCTTCAGCTCTTTCTTCGTACCGAACACAAACCAAGCCGTATGCAACTGCTTGTCCTGTGCAGAAATGGTCTGCGACTTCTCGTGGGTCTCTTCCTTCAGGTTGCTGACATTCTCCGACAGGCCTGTCACCTGCTCCGTCAGTTCCTCAATCTGGATATTCTTAGCCTGCAACTCTGCCTGCAAAGCCTTCAACTGAGCATCCTTTTCCTCCAGCTGCTGGGTCAGGCTCTCCAGTGTACGACGCAACTGGTCGCCCTTCACCGAACTCTGACGCAACTGATTGCGCAGTTTGCTGATCAACTCACGGTTCTGCTGCATGGTCTGCTGGATAAAGGTCATATTCTCCTGGATGCGCTCCTTGGCACTGGCTCCTTCACCCTGACGCGCCACGCTGACACGCTCCTCTGCGGCATTGATGGCACGGAAGCCTTCCTCAATGTCGTTCATCGTACCCAGCATGTCGTTAATCTCGTTGTCCTTCTGGGCAATGATACGATTCAGCGAGTCTGCCTGCTGGGCAAGCATCAATTCGCTATTTCCACCCTTCTGGTTGCAGGCTGTCAATGACAACACGCCTACCACAAACAATAATACTTTTTTCATATTGCAATATTTTATTAAATTAATCACTTCTCACTTTTCTTTTCCTGCCAACACAATGACAAACTCTCCGCGAGGCTCGTGTTCCGTAAAATGCGCAATGGCCTCAGCCAGCGTGCCTCGGACGCTCTCCTCGTGAACCTTCGAGATTTCACGGCAGACACTGACCTGACGTTCAGCACCAAACACCTCGGCAAACTGCTGCAAGGTCTTCAGCACACGATAGGGCGACTCGTAGAACACCATTGTCCGCTCCTCGTCGGCCAGACTCTGAATCTTCGTCTGACGGCCTTTCTTCTGAGGCAGGAAGCCCTCGAAACAGAAACGGTCGCAAGGCAGACCACTCGACACCAGTGCTGGGACAAATGCCGTAGCGCCTGGCAACGTCTGTACCTCGATGCCTGCTCGGACAGCCTCTCGTACCAGAAAGAAACCCGGGTCGGATATGCCTGGAGTTCCCGCATCACTCACCAGGGCTACCGTCTGTCCTGCCTGCAGGCGCTCTACCACCGAGGCACTCGTTCCGTGTTCGTTGAACTTATGGTGGGAGAGCAGATGCTGCTTGATACCAAAATGGTTCAGCAGAATACCCGATGTCCGCGTATCCTCTGCCAGCACCACATCGGCTTCTTTCAGCACGCGAATGGCACGTAGCGTCATATCTTCCATATTGCCCACAGGCGTGGGTACAACATACAATATGCCCATTTCGGCTGCAAAGGTACAAAATATTTTTGTTTTTATTTCTAATTTGCCTAATTTTTATTATCTTTGCACCATGATTACTTATCCTACATCGGGTGAAGCACGCCGCCCAGGCAGAATAGAAGTAGTGTGCGGTTCCATGTTCTCAGGCAAGACGGAAGAGCTCATCCGTCGTTTGCGTCGTGCGCAGTTTGCCAAACAGAAGGTGGAAATATTCAAACCGGCCATCGACACGCGCTATAGCGACGAAGAGGTGGTGAGTCACGACCACAATGCCATTCCCTCTACCCCACTCGACTCGTCTGCAAGCATCCTGCTGCTCTCCAGCGACATCGACGTTGTGGGTATCGATGAAGCCCAGTTCTTCGATGAAGGGCTCGTTGACGTCTGCAACCAACTGGCCAATCGCGGCATTCGCGTCATCATTGCAGGACTCGACATGGACTTCCGAGGGGTTCCTTTTGGCCCTATGCCTGCCCTGTGTGCCATTGCCGACGACGTCACCAAGGTTCACGCCATCTGTGTCAAGTGCGGTTCGCTGGCTTACGTCAGCCACCGTACAGTCAAAAATGACAAGCGTGTACTCTTAGGTGAGACGCAGGAATACGAGCCACTTTGCCGCGATTGTTACCAAAAAGCACTCGAAAACGAAAAATCCTCTCAATAAATTTGGCTGTTTCAACAAAATGTTGTACCTTTGCAGCCGCTTTTAAGCAAATTGAGGTAGATCCGTTAGCTCAGCTGGTAGAGCACAACACTTTTAATGTTGGGGTCTTGGGTTCGAGCCCCAAACGGATCACAAGGTATGAAAAGCCACTGAGCAATCGGTGGCTTTCAAAGTAAATACAAGATAGATCTATGATGACAGCCAACGAGATTCGCGACTCATTCAAAAAGTTTTTCGAGTCAAAGCAACACGCCATCGTGCCTTCTGCACCGATGGTTATCAAGGACGACCCCACGCTGATGTTTACCAACGCGGGCATGAACCAGTGGAAAGATATAATATTAGGTACGCGCGACCCTGAACCGCGCCGTCGAGCGGATACACAGAAGTGTCTGCGCGTCAGCGGCAAGCACAACGACTTGGAAGAGGTCGGTCACGACACCTATCACCACACCATGTTCGAGATGCTCGGCAACTGGTCGTTTGGCGACTACTTCAAGGAGGGCGCCATCGACATGGCTTGGGAGTATCTGGTGGATGTCCTGAAGCTGAATCCCGCTGACCTCTACGTCACTGTTTTCGAGGGGTCGCCCGAAGAAAACATTCCTCGCGACGACGAAGCCGCCAAATATTGGGCCAAGCACGTTCCCGAGGATCATATCATCAATGGTAACAAACACGACAATTTCTGGGAAATGGGCGATACGGGTCCCTGTGGTCCTTGCTCTGAGATTCACGTTGACTCTCGTACCCCTGAGCAGAAAGCTGCCTCAGGCAAGACTGGCCGTGAGCTCGTCAATCAGGACGACCCACAGGTCATCGAGATTTGGAACCTCGTGTTCATGCAGTTCAACCGCAAAGCTGACGGCTCACTCGAAAAGCTGTCGATGAACGTCATCGATACCGGTATGGGATTCGAGCGTCTCGTTCGCATGATGCAAGGCAAGCACTCGAACTACGACACCGACGTGTTCCAGCCCATCATCAAGGCCGAGCAGGACATCACGGGACTGAAGTATACCACCTTCGAGGAAGAAGCTAACAGCCAAGAGCCAATAGCTAAAAGCCAAGAAGACATCAACGTCGCTATGCGCGTCTGCGCCGACCACCTGCGTGCCGTCTCGTTCTCCATTGCTGACGGTCAATTGCCCAGCAACGCCAAGGCTGGTTACGTCATCCGTCGTATCCTGCGTCGTGCCGTACGCTATGCCTACACGTTCCTCGGCCAGAAGGACGGATTCCTCTATAAGCTCGTTCCCACCCTTGTTCATGAAATGGGTGATGCCTTCCCCGAGCTGAAGGCTCAGCAGCAATTGATTACCAAGGTGATTAAGGAGGAAGAGGATAGCTTCCTGCGCACCCTCGACAAGGGTATCTCCCTGCTCGATAAGGCTATGGCAGACCTCAAGGCTCAGAGCAAGAACCAGTTGGATGGCGTTCAGGCTTTCCGCCTGTTCGACACCTACGGTTTCCCCCTCGACCTGACGGAACTCATCTGTCGTGAGAACGGCTTTACGGTTGACGAGGAGCAGTTCAACGTCGAAATGCAGAAGCAGAAGGAGCGTGCCCGCAATGCCGCTGCCGTCGAAAACAGCGACTGGACGGAGCTTCAGGCTGGTGAACAGCAGTTCGTTGGCTACGACTACACCGAATACAACTGTCACATCCTGCGTTACCGCAAGGTCACCCAGAAGAAGAACGAGTTCTACGAGCTTGTCCTCGACGCTACACCATTCTATGGCGAGATGGGCGGTCAGGTTGGCGATTGCGGTGTGCTCGTCAACGAAAACGAGACCGTCGAGATCATCGATACCAAGCGCGAGAACAACCAGAGCGTACATATCGTCAAGCAACTGCCGAAGGATCCCACGGCCGAATTCATGGCCTGCGTCGATACCGACAAGCGCAACGCCTCGGCAGCCAATCATACCGCTACCCACCTGCTGGACTATGCCCTGAAGCAGGTGCTGGGCGACCACGTAGAGCAGAAGGGTTCGTTCGTTTCGCCCGACACACTGCGCTTCGACTTCTCACACTTCGAGAAGGTCAGCGACGAGCAGCTGCGCGAGGTAGAGCGCATGGTGAACGACATGATTCGTCAGGACATCCACATCGACGAACATCGCGACGTTCCCTTCGACGAGGCCAAGAAGCTCGGTGCCATCGCCCTCTTCGGCGAAAAATATGGCGACAAGGTTCGTGTGGTTCGCTTCGGACCGTCGTGCGAGTTCTGTGGTGGTATCCACGCCTCATCAACAGGTCGCATCGGTTTCTTCAAGATTCTCTCTGAGAGCAGCGTTGCCGCTGGTATCCGCCGTATCGAGGCCACCACGGGTCGCGACTGCGAGAATCTGATCTACGATATGGAGAATATGTTGAAGACCATCAAGTCGTTCTTCAACAACGCCAAGGACCTCCAGGGCGTTATCCAGAAATATATCGAGGAACACGACTCGATGAAGAAGGAGATTGAAGGTTTCCAGGCTCAGGCCATCGAGCAGGTTGCCAAGCGTCTGCTGGAGAAGGCGCACACCGTCAATGGCGTCACCGTCATCACGTCGGTGTTGCCCATGAAACCTGCTGCTGCCAAGGACCTTGCCTTCAAGATTCGTGCCGCTGTCAATGGCTCACTGCTCTGCGTCATTGGTTCTCACGACAGCGACAAGCCCCAGCTCTCTATCATGATGAGCGACGACATGGTCAGCGACCACAACCTCAACGCAGGCCAGATGGTGCGCGAAGCTGCCAAACTCATCCAGGGTGGCGGTGGCGGTCAGCCCCATTTCGCCCAAGCTGGTGGTAAGAGCGTCGATGGTCTTAGTGCCGCAGTCGACAAAGTCCTCGAACTGGCCAAGCTGTAAATCCACGGGATATCATCATTACAATCTGATCACCTTGTCACATAACTCACTGACGGTGGAACGATGAGTAATGAATATCATAGTCTTAGAGGGATAGTTTGTAAAGAGACGGTGATATAACTCCTGCTCAGTGGGTTCGTCCAACGAACTGCTGATTTCATCTAACAGGAGGATGTCACCGCTATGGAGCAGCCCGCGAGCAATGGCAATACGCTGGGCCTGTCCTTCGCTGAGTCCGCTGGCTCGCTCTCCTAGTTCGGTATCGAGGCCATCAGACAGGTTAAAGACAAAATCAGCACAGGCGGTATGCAGTACCTGTCGCATTTCGTCTTCAGTAGCATCGGGTTTAGCCAGTTGCAGGTTATAGCGGATGGTGCCGCTCATCAGGGTATTTCCCTGGGGCACGAAACACAATTCACCGCCAACTTCCACCTTGCCCTCTGTCGGCGCGATGAAACCGAGAATCAGCCGGAACAGCGTTGTTTTACCAACACCCGTTTCGCCCATGATGGCGGTCTTAGAACCTGGGGAGAAGTCGTACGTAAAATGCGAAAGTATCACCCTGTCACCCTTGGCATAGCGGAAAGTCACATCTTTGAAGCTGATGCCTTGAGTATTTGTATTTCCATTGCGTGCAACAGTGGTGGCTTTCGTTGTCTGTTCCAATTCACTGAGCCTGTCAATGCTTGCGGTGGCGTGTATCACGCTAGGTACCATGTTCAATAATTGGAGAATGGGGTGTTGTATCATACCGACGAGTTGCAGGAAGGAGGTCATCACACCAAAGGTAATCGTACCATTGCGCAGTCCGATGCCGCCCCAAACGAATGCCAGCAAATAGCCGAGTCCAAAGGCACAACCCATGATAAGTCGCGTGACGACGGTAAACCTCATGCGTCGCATCATATTCCCGTGAAGCCGTTGCTGCATGGTGTCAAGCCTGCCAGTCACCCATTGTTCTGAACCTAACGAGCGCAATACGGCATTATGCTCCATACCCTCCTGCACCTGCATCTGAATGCGGCTTTCGTCCTGTCGGATGTCGAGGGTCATCTGACGGAGACGCCTGGCCACGAGTTTGCCGAAGACGATAGCCAGAGGTGTCAGCAACAACAATGCCCATGCCAACCGTGCATCAAACCACTGCATCAACAAGAATGCGCCACAGAGTTGTATCATCGTGATGACCATTTGAGGCAACGTGTCAGTACACACATTGCTCACTTGATCAATATCCTTTGCCAGTCGTGAGGTCACATCACCCGAATGGAGCTCCTCGCCATTATAAAGTTGTCTGCGAAACAGGCTGCTGAAGATACGCAGACGCAGGGCGTTCATCTGCCTGACACTCGCAGAGGTCGTCAGCCAGAAGCCTACCTGTCTTAGAATCACACCGCCCACGACGGTCAGCACCAACCATAGTACCATCGTCAGCACATCGTCAGCCGATCCTGTGCGGATAGTCTCGTCAATGAACCTTTTGCTGAGCCATATCATCAGCAAGCCAAGCGCCACCTGCCCAACACCAGTAACAATGCGGACAGCCGTATTCCAACGGATGCCGACGGAGTTTCGCCACAGCCAGACTACATAATTCATTTCCTTTTCCCTGCTTTTATCCAACTATTCTCTAACCTCTAAACCCTTTTATAAATGGCCAATATATAACGCCGGAAAGGACACATAATCCGCCAGAGTCGCGAAGCTCGCATACGCCACTTGGTGTAGAGATAACGGCGACGCCCTTTGTCATCCACCACATGCGTCGCTTTAGCCCTGATGCCGCTGAGGGGACAATGTTCTGTACCCGCTATATTGCCGTCACCCATCAATGTGATATTCTCCCCATCGATACGGATAATCCGATGCACCACGTAGCGGCGGTTTTCTACCCACGCCAGCACCACATCGCCGACGGTTACCAATCCTGGCGGCTGCAAGATGACACTCTCCTTGCCACCAATGATAAACGGCAACATACTGTTTCCATTCACTGGCAGCGTCACGCTCACGCCCTCCTTCACCAGCCTGACAGCTTCCTCTATGATCAGCTCATCGGTAATCATAACTCTTAATTCTTACCTCTCACCTCTTAATTCTTACCTCTTAATATTTAACTGACAAAGTCTTGCGGCCTCCTCGTCGGGCAGACATTCCAGATGCCACACAGGCACCTGCGCGACCAGCGCATCCTCCGTCTGGTGCAGTCCGTCAGCGATACGCTCATCCCAGCGTTTGCCGCTGATGCTTTCTATCAGAGCCACATACGCATGGATACCAATCAGACGCCGTATCTCATTGTATGGTGCCTGGCTGAGCAAAACGATAGCACCCAACGGATAACTCACGTTGCGATAACAGGGTGTCTTGCCACTCCACGGCGAACCATACACCACCCCGTCTCTCACCACGGGATTATCGTCGTTCACCAGCGCCGTCCCTTCGATATATTTCAGCCACAGCCTGGCGTGTGTACTCTTGCCCGTACCACTTCGTCCCAGGAACATATATCCACGTCCCTCATAGCTGACCACCGCCGCATGAAACAGCACCGTCCCTTTGTCCGCCGTTGCCAGCGCATACAGCACCATCAGCGCGTTGTCAATGGCCATTTTCTCATACTTCCCCGTCATGACGAGCCTTCCCTCACGATAGTCCTCCGAGCACACCAGCCACCCTGCCGTCTCGTTCAGCCACCGGAACTCAAACACATGTTCCCCGTCAGCTGTCCGTCCGCAGATAATCTCCTGACCCTCGTCTTCCTGCCTGAGTTCTTCCGAGAAAGCCACATCGGAGGACGATGCTTTCCTTTCCAGTGTCAGCATCGCCACAAAAGAGCCATCCCCTTGCGTCGCAAACGGTTCGTAATTAGCCATCAGCGCGAAACACTCTGCCTCGCCTGTCACGCCGAACACATGTCCAGCCACCTTGTAATATCTGGTCTCGTTCATCTTAATTCTCCAACTCGTGCAAAGGTACGAATAAGCGAGCAAAATGCAAAAGGAAAACTCGTTTTTCTTTTCATTTTCGAGCGAAAGTGCCTTCTCCAAAGGAAAAAGGTACGAATAAATGAGCCCACCAAACGATGGGCTCAATTTTTGTATAATGGGAAAAGCCTTATACTAATTGTATATCACACCCACAAGGTAAGTGATATTACTTGAACAGGCTCTGGGCCATCTGGCGGAGGCAACGGCGCCAGGTAAGGAACTCGTGGGCGGTGCCCTCGGAGATGAGACCCTCGGCATTATAGCCGGCAGCCTTCAGCGACTCGACGCTGCTGTTGATACCAGCAGGATTCTCCTTGTCACCACAGCCCTCGAAGATGTACTTCACGACGGTCGGATCCTTGATCTCATCTGGAGCATACTGTCCACCGCTGAGCAAGCCCCAATAGCCGAAGACTTCGGGACGGCGCAGGGTGATGAGCTTCGTCTCCATACCACCCATGGAGAGTCCGGCCAGGGCACGGTTCCACTTGCCTTCCTTTGTCAGGAACTGCTTTTCGATGACGGGGATAAGCTCGTCAATAAGCAGTGTCTCGAACTCCTTGGCGGTGAACTGACCGATGGTGCCGAACTTGAAGTCGTTAGTCAGACCATAGGCCATCACAACGATGAAGGGCTTGATCTTGCCCTCGGCAATCAGGTTGTCCATGATGATGCCTGCCTTACCCTGTACAGGCCAGCTGGTCTCATTCTCGCCCCAGCCATGCTGCAGGTACAGAACAGGATAACGCTCCAGCAATCCTGCTTTGCCTTCCTTGACAGGCTGGCCTTTCTTGTCGACGAGCTTACCATACGTGGGAGGCAGATAGACGTTGGCGGTCTGCATCTTGCCGGTGCTCTCAGACCAGAAGTTCACCTGCTGGATGTTGCCATGAGGAATGTCCTTGCGCCAAGCGTAGAAGTCCTGATCGGGAGCGGGAATCTCGATACCACTCTCCCAACGGCAGGAGCCGAAGTAGTTGTGGGTGCCGGGATCGTTGAACACACCACCATCGATAGTCAGGTGATAGTAGTGGAAACCGGGATCCATCGGACCCTCGGTAGTGCCGACCCACACACCGTCCTTGTCCTTGCGCAGCACCGTGCCGCCACGGCCACCAAGACCGAGACTGACAATGACCGACTTAGCATCGGGAGCCTCAACACGGAAGCGGGCATAACCCTCGCTGTTGACCTGAGGATACTCCTGTCCGGGCTGGTTCATGGGGTTGGGAACGAAATCTTCCTTGGGTACAGCCTTGTCAAGAGCAGGGTCGAAGTTCTTGATGGCATAGTAAGCCTGCTTGGGCTTGTAGTTCTCGTCGAAGGGCAGCGGGTGGTTGTTGACGCCGAGCCATGAGTCGCGGTCGCCAAGGTTCCAGAACGTCACACAGTCGATGACATCCTTATGCTTGCGAAGCATCTTGAAGATGCGGCTGTACTGGTCGGTGAGCATGGTGTTCTTATAGGCTGGTACAGGTTTGTTCTCACCACGCGAGAAACGCAGCTGACCACCCATCTCTTCATTCATACGAATGTCGAGCTCGGTAATGTGAATGTGGTTCACCAATTCCTTGAAACGCAGAATGGCCTTTTCGAACTGTTCCTCAGTGGGGAAGTAGATGTTGTAGTGGCCCTGCATGCCGATACCATCGATGGGCACGCCAGCATCCTTCATCTTCTTTACCATATTATATATACGCTCGCGCTTGCCTTCGTCCACACAGCTGTAGTCGTTGTAGAACAACAGGGCGTTAGGATCGGCCTCGCGGGCAAACTGGAAAGCCTTGGCAATGAACTCGTCGCCGCAGAGCTTGAAGTGGCGGCTCTGACGGTAGGGGCTCGGTGTCTGAGGGCCGTTAGGTCCCCAACGAAAACCGCCGTCGTCAGCCATAGCTTCGTTCACGACATCCCATGCGTAAACGACATCCTTATAGCGGTTTACGACTGTGTGGATGTGGTCGCGCAGACGCTCGTAGAACACTTCCTTCTTCACTTCCTTGCCTTTCTTGTCGGTGAACATCCAGTCGGCAAACTGTGAATGCCAGCAGAGGCAGTGGCCACGCAGCTTGATGCCGTTCTGACGACAGAAATTGGCAATCTTGTCGGCTTTCTCCCAGTTCCATACACCCTCCTTGGGATGCAGTTCACCGGGCTTCATGTCGTTCTCGGCAGTAATGCTGTTGAATTCAGCCTTTACCAGGTTAATCTGGTCTTGGTCACTCACGTTACGCTGGTTGAGGGCTACACCAATCAGGAAATAGTCCTTGTAAGCGTCCTTCAGTTTCACTGTCGGATTGGGGTCTTGGGGTTGTCCCCACTGTGCCCACAGACTCGTAGCGGTCATTGCCAGCACGAGGGTAAGGGCGGTTTTTAATGTTTGTTTCATTGCGTTGATTTTTAGGATTTATAAATAATGTTTACTTGATATCGATAGTGAGTCGCTTGAGGTCTTTGTCTGCCGAACTGGTGCCCACAAGAATCTCGTACTTGCCAGGCTTTACGCGCATGGTGTTGGTCTCAGCATCCCAGAACTCAAAACTTTTGCGGTCGAGCGTCAGCTTGGCATTGACAGTCTGTCCGGCCTTGACATCGACACGCTCGAAAGCACGGAGCGACTTCAACGGCCCATCGGGATCCTGCAGGTTGCGGACATAGAGCTGCAAAACCTCTGTGCCATTCTTCGCACCAGTATTCGTGACGGGAACGTTGACGGCGACCAAATCGCCATCAATAGTACTGCTGGCTGCGCCTACCTCGAAGGTGGTGTACGACAGGCCGTAGCCGAAGGGATACAGGGCATCATTGAAGTAACGGTACGTGCGGCCCTTCATGGAATAGTCCTCATAGTCCGGCAACTGGGACGAACTCTTATAGAACGTGATGGGCAGCTTGCCTGACGGGTTATAGTCGCCGAAAAGCACATCGGCAACAGCCGTACCACCCTCCTGACCCGGATACCAAGCCTGTACGATAGCCTCACAGGTCTCGGTCTCTGGCTGCAGGGCGATACACGAACCTGAACAGTTGACGAAGATGACCTGCTTGCCGGCAGCCTTCAGCGCCTTCAGGAATTCGCGCTGCACCTTGGGCAGTTCGATGTGCGTACGGTCGCCACCCTTGAAACCGTCAATATCCACCGGCATCTCCTCGCCCTCCAAACTGGGAGCGATACCACCCACGAAGATGACTTTGTCGATACCCTTCAGCTGGGCGATGGTCTTCTGATAGTCAATGGGATGTTCCTTAGCGATGTTGATGGCCAGATTGGCATTATAGGTATGGATGTGTGCAAAGCGTACCTCGATGTTGTAGCTCTTTCCCTTTTCAGCCTGGATAGCCACGCGGTTGGGCGTGGTGCGCCAGATGTGGTGACGGAACTTCTGCACGCCATCGATATAGAGTTCGAAATGGCCGCAACCATCCACATTCACCACGTATTCGCCAGACTCGTTGGGGGTGAAGACGGTCTCGTACTTCGCAGAGAAGTCCTCAAGCTGTACGCCAGGGGCAAAGTTGTGCATGCCAAAAGTTGTGACAGCCAACGGTGATGTGTAATACTGCGTCGTGACGGGCTTGCCCTCCATCTTGCGGTTGTTCCAGAACGTGCCCTTCATACCTTTCTTGCCCTCGAAGCTGCACTGCGAGGCCATCAGACACTCCATCACCTTGTCGTAGGTCAGGTCGCAGCCGGCAGCATAGAACAGCTTCTTCTGCTTGGCCTTGATGCCGTCAAGGATGGTAATGGTATGGTTGGGCTGTCCGTTATAGTTTCCCCACATCATGGGTGTATTGTCGGCATTAGGACCAATGACGGCAATCTTCTCCTTATTCTTATTAAGGGGCAGGATGCCGCCCTTATTCTGGAGGAGCACTATGCTCTGACGTGCCATGTTGAGGGAGATGTTGGCAGACTCCTTGGTCGACATGGCCGAATAGGGAATCTTCGACCACTCCACCAATGAAGGATCGTCCATTTCGCCCAGGTCGAAGCGGCCTTCCAACAGGCGAATGACGTGCTTATCGACCTCAGCCTCAGTCATAAAACCGCGCCGTACGGCCTCTGGAATACTCCTGTAGGCATAGCCGTAGCCACATTCCACGTCCGTTCCCGCAATGGTAGCTTTTGCCGATGCGTGAACAGGGTCTGACGAGGACTTGTGGGACTCATAGAAATCGCTGACGGCACCGCAGTCGCTTACCACCAAATACTGGAAGCCCCACTCGTCGCGAAGGATGGTCTGCAACAGCCGCTGACTGCCACAGCAGGGGTCGTCGTCCAGACGCTGATAGGCACACATCACCTCGCGCACCTTCGCATCCTGCACCAAGGTCTTGAAGGCAGGCATATAGGTCTCCCACATATCGCGCGGCGACACATTGGTCAAGTTAGCCGAGTGGCGCGTATATTCCGGACCGCTGTGCACGGCATAGTGTTTGGCGCAGGCCCACAGCTTGCGGTATTTGGACGTCTCAGGACCCTGCAAGCCTTTTACCACCTGCACACCCATGACACTCGTCAGATAGGGGTCCTCGCCGTAAGTCTCCTGTCCCCTGCCCCATCGCGGGTCGCGGAAGATGTTTACGTTGGGCGTCCACACCGAGAGGCTGTGGAACTTTTCGTCCTCACCAGAACCGCGCTGCATACGCTCGTTGTACTGCGCACGGAACTCCGTCGAAGCTACGTCGAAACACTTGTAGAGCAGGTCGGGATTGAACGACGACGCCATCGCGATAGGCTCCGGGAATACCGTCACGTTGCCCTGATTGGCAGCGCCGTGCAGCGCCTCGCTCCACCAGAAGAATTTCTTGATGCCCAAACGTGGAATGGCCGGACTCTCGTCCAACATCAGCATGGCCTTTTCCTCCAGCGTCAGTCGGCTGCACAGGTCCTTGGCACGTTCCCTGGCACTCAGGTTGGGATTCTGATAAGGTAATTGCTGGGCCGACACCTGCAGGCCGACGCAGCACAGCATGATCATTGATAATAAGTTACGTTTCATATCGTTATTCATTTAGGTTGTCTCTATGCAAAGAACGAATCCGCCGCGGGGAGCAAGGTCAAGACTCGAAGGCAGCGCGAACATCGGAACAATGATCCACGGATTCTTCTTGTCGCCACTATCGCCAAACAGCGTCACCTCGCCGAGGTTGCCCTTGATGAAGTCCAGCGAGAACTTCAACGTCTGCGGTTTGTCGCTGCCGTTGATGCCTGCCACATACCACGTCGTGCCACTGCGGCGGGCCATCACCACATATTCGCCAGGATAGCCGCAAACCAGTCGTGTCTCATCCCACGTCGTGGGCAGATAGCCGAAGAAGTCCTGCACGGCCTGCGGTTGTGCCAAGTAGCTCTCAGGGCGGTCGGCCAAGTGTTGCAGTGCACTCTCATAGAGCACCGTCAACGCCAGTTCGTGACCGTTGGTGGTGATGTGCGGATGCTGCGAATCGCTGAACGTGCAGGGGGTATAGTCCATCGGACCAATGACATTGCGCGTAAACGGCAGTGTGGCATTGTGGCGTGCGGCCTTGTCGGTGAAGGTCGGCACATTGTTATACCACTCGGCACCGTAGACGCCCTCCGTCGACATCAGGTTCGGCCATGTGCGCTGCCAGCCGCGAGGAATAGTAGCCCCGTGGAAATTGACCAGCAGATGGTGGCGTGCGGCACACTCCAGCAAGTCCTGACAGTAGTCCATATTCTTCTGATTGTCGCCCGAGAAGAAGTCAATCTTCACACCAGCAACACCCATCTTTTCGCACCACGCAAATTCGCGCTCGCGGTCCTCGGGCTTGTTCAGGCGGAACTTCGGTGTCGGTGCACCATCGACCCACCCCACGCTGGAATTATACCAAATGAGCGGCTTCACGCCCTGCGCCTTGGCATAGTTCAGGGCGTCCTCGATGGTCTTGCCGTCCTTCATTTCGTCCCACTCGGCATCTATCAACACATAGGGCAGCCCCAGCGTGACGGCCATGTCGACATATTGCTTGATGATGTTATAGTCGTTCGAGCCGTGGTTGTAGGCCCAATATATCCACGACACGGTGCCGGGCTGAATCCAACTCGTATCGGCAATCTTGCATGGGTCGCTGACGTCGGTCACCAGCGTCGATTCCACCACGTCAGCCAGCGTGCCGATGATGGCTACGCGCCAGGGGGTCGTTCCGCTGGGAGTATTTCCGCTGGCCGAACCAGCGGACACGCTGGTTGTCGCGCCGTCGGTGCCGGCCGTCGCGTGGTCGCTGGTTTCCCCAGCGACATCCGTGCGTTCCGCCTCCACCACGCGATACGTTTCGCCATCGTTATAGAGGCACGACGCGCTATGACCTTTTTCGATGTTCGCCTCCGTAATCAGCACGAACACACCGTCGGCAGGCTCTATCAGCGCGGGATAGCCCCAGCGGTTGTTCCATCCTTCCGCCGATTTCGAGATGCCGCTATACGACGGCACAGGCGTCACCTTATACGTCGTATCACAGGGGAAGAAGCCCTCGTACGAGTCGCACCACTGCTGCATCCAGCGCCGTGTTCCCTCAGGAATGCGGTAGGCGATGTCAGAGGGCTGAGGGCTGAGGGCTGATGTGCGGAGGGCGATACCGTCGTTATACATGCGCAGTGTCACGTTGCCCAACTGGTATTCGTTGGCCACGTTCGTACAATGGCGACGCTTTCCCGTCAACATCTGGTAGTCGGCCTTTACCGCCCCCTTGCTTTTGACGGGTTGTCCGCTGACGCCCTGCACGGTCATCTCCAGTGCCTGCTGGCCGTTATAACTGATAGTCAACTGATTATCCTTTACCTCTGCGGTCAGTTTGCCATTGGGCGACTGCACCGTTTGGGCGGTGACGGTCATCGTCACACCACCCACCATCACTGCACATATAGCAACGAATCTTTTCATCTTCTTACTTGTGTCGGTTCAGTCTGGACACATACTTCACAGCTTCAGCCTCTCCTTTTAAGACGTCAGCAAACTCCTGAGGTTTAATCGTCACCGCATTTTTCATGAATTCCGGTACATTGTAGCACTTCATAAACTGGCGGTGGAAGTCCGGGTCGGCACACGGCAACTCGAAGGGTTTCGACCAATTGCCTTTCTCGTCGACATGGGCAAAGAACGGACGTGTGTACTCACCGTCATAGCGGCGGCTGCTGAACACCAGCCAATGGCTGTTGCTCGACCACGAATGGTAGCTCTCCGTGTCCTTCGAATTGATTTCATGCAACGGGCGTGGCGTACCCGTCCTCAGGTCCATCAACCACAGGTCGCCGTCGCGGTGCCAGATGTGGAATACACCATATTTTCCCATCGTGAACACCAGCCACCGGCCGTCGGGCGATACGCGGGGCAATGTGGCACTCATGCCCAGTCCTGCAGCGTCAAACACCAGTCGCCGCTCGCCGAAAGTCATCGTCTCGGGGTCGAACGACTTCTTATAGATATTGTATTTCACCTCCCTGCGCCGACTGATGATTTGCCCTCCGCGATCCGCCGAGTCGGCGTATTCGAAGTGCGCACTGCAATAATACAGCGACTTGCCGTCGGGCGCCCAGCAGGGGAATACCTCCAGCTCGTTGGGGTCGTTCTCGATGTTCGTCACCTCATTGCGCTCCACGTCGTAGGCTATCATGTCGCTCTCGGCGTCGAACACCTCAATCTTGTTCGGGTCTGTCACCTGGAACGTCTGACTCGTCAGGTTCGTGGAATAAACGATGAGTTTCAGCCACGGGTGCCAGGCGGGATACACACCTGCCGACAGGATGGAGTCGTTGCGCATATTGATTTTCCGCATCTTGCCGTCGTAGGCGATGACCGTTCCGCCCATGTTCTGACGGGCGTGGAACTGCATGCGCTCAGGGTTAAACTGCTGGTAGTTGTGGCAGTTGATGCACTGACCACCCTTCTCGCCCTCCGTGCTACACAGGATGTTGTCGTAGATGACGCTCTCGTCGTAGTTCTCCAGACAACGCTGGCTGATGGTCAGTTCCTCATAGCTGACGTACGACGGATAGATCAGACGGTAGCTCAGGTAAGGGTCGATGCTGTCCTTCGACACGTGGATGTCGAACGGCTTGTACTTCGTCCACTCACCGTCGTAGCGGGCGTACACCTCCACAGCAATGCTCTTGTCCAGGGCTTTCTCCACCAGCCGCTGCCATTCGTCCTCGCTGGGTTCTATCTTCGCGCCCTCCAACAACAGCTCTTCGTCGTCCACGGTGAACCGCGCCACCATGTTGTCGGCCCTGTTGTTCATCTCAAACGTCAGCGGCGCCATGTTCACCGGCACCGTCACGCCCTTGTAGTCGGGGTAAATGTCGGGCATGTCGCGCGACGCCGTATATTCCTCCGGAGCCTTCACTCCACAGGCGGTCATCACCACCGCCACCATCATCAATAATATATGTCTTTTCATAAAATTCAAACTTCAAACATCTTACAGGTACACGATGTCGTCAAACATGTAATACTCGAAAAAATACGTATCGCCATACAGCGGATACAACTTCTTGCGCACCTCCTTCACATCCATGCCGTTGTATCGCGGCAACAGGTCGGTAAACTCCTTATACGTCCGCTTGATGCTTTCGTCGATAGGCACGTCAAGCGGCGCATCCTCCTGCGTCATGATGTACAGATAGGCGGCCTCCTGATAGTAGCGGGGAATCGTCTCGCCGCGATGCTGACTCAGGTATTTCACAAAGCGGTGCCAGAACTGGTCGCTGTTCTTTGTCCATAACGTTGCCAACAGGCACTGCTCCTGGAAGTACCGATCTGCGTCGTCCAGCGCGGCCAGGTGGTTCATCACGTATTTCTCCGCATAGCCATGGTCGGTACCCACCACGTCGGGGTAATGCAACATGTGCGTAACGGGCCCCGTCTCCTTGTCCTCAGCCTTCTTGTCGGGCTGCTGCAACGTCTCTAAGTGTTCAGCCCACGAGCCGTGAAACAGCGTATGCTTCAACAGCCCCGTGTATTTGTACATCACGCTCACCTCGTTGCCCATCAGCCCACAGCGCGCCATGTATTTCAGGTGCTGCGCCCGCCAGCCGTATTCCACACCAGCCTCGACGCACATGTGGTGACAGTCGTTCAACATACCGTAGTGGTAGTACATCAGGTCGCCCGCTATCATCGACATCTGCAGCGGGAACGGCGATGCAGGCTGCTTCGAACCGTTGGCGTAGCGGTACATCTCCGTGCTCTGGCGACCCAGTCGCGACAGTGCCAGATTCCGCATCACCACCACCGCCCGCGTCGGAACATCCTGCTGTTTGGCAGCTTCCTCCAGCACGTCCTCCCAGCGCGTCTGCTCCACATAGTGCTCCATGGCCACCTCGCGGTGGAAGTTCTCGTCCTTCATCCACCCATACCACACGCCATACACCGTCAGCAGCAGCACCACTGCGGTTGATGCAAGAGGTATGATGTATGACCTTTGACCTTCGACCTCCGACCTTTGACCTCCAGCCTTTGACCTTTGACCTTTGACCGTCAACGCCACCAAGCATACACCCAGCAATGCATACGGCACATAGTACACGGGATATTCCTCCAGTATCTTAAACGTGGGCAGAGCCGTCCACCACAGGTTCACCATGTTCGTCTGGTAATACACAAAACGATAGCACAACAGCGGCACCGCAGCCACCAGCACCAGCGCAACGACGCTGTCAGCCACAGACTGCCACTTCTCGCCGTCCAACCGCCAGCACCACAGCGCCATCAGCACCACGGCCGCCAGCGCATAGCTGCCTAGCAGCGGATAGCCCAACGCCGCCACAGCCACCATCAGCACCCTACGCCACAGCCCCGACTCTGACAAACTGCGGAAAGCCCACAACAGCGCCACCGTCGCCGTCACGCCCACCGTCGCATCGAAGTACCAGCCCCGCAACTTGATGGGGTATATCCAGTAGCCCATGTCAGTGTTCGCCACCAACAGCAGCGCCACCGGCACCAGCAGTAGCGCAGCCCACGGCTCGCCAACGCGGAACGTCCGACGCATCAGACACATCAGCCCGAACCACCACACGCACAAAACCGCAACACCCAGCCACGGCCAGTACAGCAATTGCGTCAGGAAGCAGCCCACATACATCAGCAGGCCGCCCGGCACCACCATCATCTCCCTGAAGAATGCCGGCGTATCCAGCCACAGACTCTGCTCCTGAATTTTCCACAAGACGTGGCGCTCACATACGAGCAGCACCGCGGCTGTCACCACCAGTGCCGCCACCCACGCCACCGTGGCGGGGTGTCGTCTCACCATTCCCATTATGCCCCGCCCCTTGGCCTGAGCATTGTTTTCTTTTTGCATATATCTTCTAATATCTGAAATCTTCTAGTTCAGAAGCGGTAAAATCCGAAGAAATAGATGACGGCGATTTTGCGCTTATCAGTCATATTGTTGACCTTGCCTACGACGCTGCCGCCCCGCCAGACATTGCCGTTGTCCTCTATCTTGCCAATGACGGAACCACCGAGGCGTACGTTGCCGTTGGCCTCGACTTTGCCGACAATGCTGCCACCCTTGCGGATATCGCCATTGTTCTCTATCTTGCCTTCTATACTGCCGCCGACCCAGATGTTGCCATTCTGAATCTTACCCTGCGACGAGCCGTTGATAATGACGTTGCCGTCGGGGCGCAGCTCGCCGAAGATGCTGCCGCCCCACCACAGGTTCTGCTTCGTGTTGCGGCTGGCCTGCTGGGCGGGACGGGCGGTAGACACTTTCGGACGGGTAGTGGTCGTCGTGGTTGCAGGCTGGGTGGTGGCTTCCGGCGCGGCCTTGACAGTGGCAGATGTGGTCTGGTCTACCTCGGTCTGCTGCGTCTGCTGGGGAGTAGTCTGCGTGGGCTGGTCGTTGCCGTTCAACACTTCGTCGGCCGTTTGCTGCACTACCTGCTCGGCCTTCTGTGTGACTTTCGACTTGGCACGATTCAGCAAACTATTGAACTGTGCCTGTGCTTCACTCTGAGCAGCTACCAGCAACAGAGCGGCAACTGCCATTCTCAGGAAAAAGGTATTGGTCTTCATATTACTTCAGCTTTTTGAAGAGTTTGTTACTCTCGAGGGTCCAGTCCTTGCGCTGGAGGAGCCCAGGGTTCTTGCCGATGAACATCTTAGCGGCATCCTTGTTGCCCTGCAACTGCCACTGGAGCCAGGCAAGGGCGGGAATGGTGAACTCGCCACCGTGAGGTTGGCGGTAAGTGCCGCCGTGTCCTACGGGGAAATTGATGGCGCAACAGGGAACGTGCTGGATGCGCTTGAAGTCGTCCATGCCGTTGCCATAGGCGATGTCCTCAGGACCGCCGAGCATATACATAATAGGTGTATGAATCTCATTGAGCTTCTCCTTCTTGGGCATAGGCATGCCGCCGACAGCCTGTCCGGCGTTTTCCTGATTGAAGAGTCCGCTATTGCAAATCATGAGCGCTTTTATGCGAGGGTCGGCACAGTTGAAGAGCGTCTGCAAGCCGCCGCACGACATGCCGGCAACACAAATAGCCTTGGTATCAATCTTCTGATAGTACGGCGACTTGGGGTCGGCATTCTGGGCAATGATCCAGTCGATGGACTCTATCTGCTGCTCAGAACGCGACATGGGGCCCTTGTACCACTCGTCGGTCATGGGGATGTTACCCGTGGCGAGAACGATGAAGCCGTTGGAGGCTATCTCGTTAAGGAAATTCATGTGCTCAAAGGGTGAGTTGGCGCAGGCACCATTGCCCCAGACGAGCACGGGCAGCAGCTTGGCGGGACCGAAGGCAGAGAGGTTCTGAGGCACGAAAACGGTGTGCTCGGGCAGTGTGGGCTCTTCCTTCATAATGGCCTTGTAGGCACCTGTACCGCCGTCCTCGAGGATGCGCGTCTTGGCATCATGCTTGCCACAACAGCCTTCCTCCTTGTTGCAGCAACCGTCTTTCTTTATGCCGTCCTTACAGCATCCTTCGCCCTTACGCACGCAGTCGAGGAAACAGACCATCTTCTTGAGGTTCTGGTCGGTGTACATCTGGGGACCGCCATGACCGCCTTCAGCAGGGAACGTGGCCTCGGTCTTGACACCGGCAGCCTTCAGCAGCTCGTAGAATTCTTTGCCCTGACAGTTGGGTACGACATTGTCTTTATCGCCGTGGAAGATGATGATGGGGGGATTGTTCTTATTGACATAGTAGGTGGCACTGAGACTGCGATACTTGTCGGGCTCTTTGGCCAGCTTCGAATTGAGCAGTACGTCCTCAGGGCTGTTTTCGCCCATCTTCATACCCTCGCCGCAGTCCATATTGGTGAGGTCGACGGGGCCAGACCAGTCGCAGGCAGCATTGACACTGCTGCTCTCGCCGAGGAAATTGCCAATGGTGCCTTCGAGGTCAATATCGTAGGTACCTACTTTCGTCTGCTTCAGGCCAGTGGTGGTAGCGGCGATAGAGGCCAGATGGCCACCGCTGGAGAAGCCGCTGGTGGCGATGAACGACGTATCGAACTTATACTTCGCAGCCTCACCACGCACGAAACGGATGACGGCACGGATGTCGTGAATCTGTGCAGGCCACTTGGCATCCATACTGGAGCGGTGGTTAGGACAAACGACGGCATAGCCGGCTTCGAGCAGCGAACGGCCGATAGTGCCAAGGTCGGCCATGCCCTTGCCATTATTGTTAAACCACGCACTGCCGTAGATGTGGATAACGACGGGATAGCTGGCTGCCTCCTTCTTGGGCAGGTAGATGTCGCAGGTGTGATAGACCTGGTCATCGCCAGCATAATTAACATCCTTCCACTCCTGAGAGGTGGGAAGGTCTACTTTCGGAGCCTGGAAGCCGCCAAAGCCTCCGGCGGGCTGTGCCTGTGCCATCAACTGACAGCACAGCGCACAGACAACACATAAAATCTTCTTCATAGTGCTTATTAACTTATCTATTAATTATCTTCTTTCCGTTGCGGATAATGATACCCTTGTAGCCGGCATCCACCTGCTGACCAGCAAGATTGTAGGATGCGCCAGCAGCCATGTCGTCGCGCGTTACCTCGTCGATACCCGTCTCGGTGCAGATGAGCTTCAGTTTGTCGATGTTGCAATTGCCAGCGGTGACTTTGACACGCAGGCGTTGCTGACCTTCCGGAATCGTATTGCGAATCTTGCCCGACTTCACCTGATAGGTGTCGTTGCTGCCGGTATTCGGTACGGTGACGGTGGCCAACGACTTCTCAGTACCGTCGCTCTCTATCAGCACAATGGAGAACTTCGAACCGTCAACAGCCGACGAGACAGTGGCCTCGTAAGAGTACTTGCCTGCCTGGGTGACGTCGACGAGATATTCAGCCCAAGTGTCAGCAGTAACATTGCCCAAGGCATAGCCGTCAGCAGTCTGAACGATGTCAGCATTGCCGTTGAAGTAGTCCTCGGCCTCGACAGTACCCGGTACGTCGAAGGTCGTCGCGAGCTTGAAGTTCATGCTCTTGACGTAGAAGCCCCCCTTGTCGATATTCAGACAAAGGATGTGACGTCCGGCACTCAGCGGCTTTATCAGCGGACAGCGCATGGTCTTGAACTCAGTCGTGCTGCCGGTATTGGGCACCTCAGTGAAATTGGTGAAGAAGGTAAGGTCGTCGAAACCGTATTCTGAGAGGTGAAGCAAACCGTCAGACTTCTTGGAGGCCACCTCGGCTTCCATGATATAGAATCCATCCTCGGCCACATCCACCGTGTATTCCATCCACGCACCGTCCTTGAGTGAGGTGGTGGTGAAGTTGTCGCGAAGCACCTTATTGTAGGACACGCCCGACATGCCCTTGTCGTATTCTTCGGCCTGAACAACACCGGGAAGGACGGGCACCGTCTCGCCATAAGGTTCACGCTTTGAACCATTCGCAACGTTGAAGCGCGCCAGACGTTCGTAAGTGGAGCCGTCGGTAGTGGTAACAACAGCCTTCACGGTCTTTGTACCCGTCGAAGAGCCCACTTCATATTCAGCGATATAGGGTTCCTCGGTCATAGTGGCAACCAGTTCGTCACCGACATAGAGGTCTATCTTCTCAATGGTCTTCGTTGCCATCGTAGCACGCACCTTGATGGGCAGCACGTCCTTCTTGGCCACCTTCATGGCAGCAGGGTGCACATAGATGGAGGCCTCCTTCTTGAATTCAGGGTAAGGACTCTTGGCAGTCTTGGCAGGCTCGGTCTGCATGTATTCGCGCAGCCACTTCAGAGCAGAACGCTCCTTACCATCACGAATCAGGCCGGAATTGCCGTCGGTAGTCCACGTATTTCCGTAAATCCAACCCCAGATGGTGACACCAGCGCAGTAGTCGGCTTCCCACATAACGGGGAAGTGCTGCATATAGTTCCACTTCTGATTGCTGTCGTTGGAATCGCCAATGTCATATTCGGTAATATACATAGGCATCTTCAGCGCGTTCTGAAGCTTCGCCATAGCGGCCTCGAAGGTGCTACGGTCAACACCGCCCAGGTCGTGACTTTGACAACCGTAAGCATCGACGGGAGCACCAGCGTCGCGCAATGCCTGTACAAGTCGGATATACTGATCGGTATTATATTGGAAAGTATTGTAGTCGTTATAGATAAGGATGGTGTTTGGCCAGCGTTCGTGTGCCAATTCGAAGGCTTTGATAATCCAGTCGTAGCCTGTACGTCCTTCGCCACCCAGTGCTGCCCTGTATGGCGCAGGGGCATGAACAGCATTAGGCTCATTAATAGCCTCGTTCACTACGTCGACTATCTCCAGATCAGGATAGTGTTCCTTCACAGCATCGAAATACTCGACAATGGCGTTGTATTGCTCCGGTATCGAAAGATTGTCCATCCAACCGGGATACTGACCGCCCCAGATGAGCGTGTGATACTTAAACGGGAAGTTGTGCTTTTCGGCATAGTTGGCCGATTTGTCAGCATTGCCAAAGGTGAAATTGCCGCGTGAAGGCTCGATGGCATCCCATTTGGTGCAATTCTCGGGAGTTATCTGATTCCAATAGTCGGAAAAGATAAATCCATGAGTATCCACATCGTTATTATAACTCGTGGTGATGTTACCCAGGAACTTGTCTGGGTTTGTTGACAACTGTGCGAATGTCGCCGCAGAAGTCAGAAACAGCGCACAGGCTGTAATTAGCGTTTTTTTCATTGTCTTGATTTTTATTTTATTGATATTTCTATTGAGTTATCGTTTGAACGTTACCGCGGACGAAGACGGGGATATGAGCCTTGTCGACGGGGGTAGTAATATACTGCCCGCCACGATAATGAAGACCCGTGCGATAGTCGGTCCAGCCGTCCTTGTTCTTAGGCAGATAGGTGCGCCACTCGGTGACATTGGGCTCCGTCACGGGACTGATGAGCAGCGAAGGACCGAACATGTATTCGTACTTCTGTTGCAAGGCCTCAGCATCGTCGGCAAAGTCGAACACCAAGGGACGCATCAGCGTATAACCCTCCTTGGCGATACGCTCGGCACACTGCTCGATATAAGGACGGAGCTGTTCGCGCTCCTTCAGACATTCAGTGATAATCTGCTGCGCCTCGGCGCCATAGTTCCAAGGTTCCGTATTGCTCATATAACCGTGAACGCGCATCAGGGGCAGATAGACGCTGAGTTCTATCCAGCGCAGCATACGGTCGATATAGTCCTGATTGGTGTACTGGTCGCCTGGGCGGAAGAAGCCGCCAGCGTCGTAGGTCCACCAAGGGATGCCAGCAGCCTGAACACCCAAACCTGCAGTAATCTGACGACGGAACGTCTCCCAGTCGTTACCCACATCGCCACTCCACAGCGCTGAGCCGTAACGCTGAATACCCGGGAAACCGCAACGGGTGAGAATCATCGGGTCGTGACCAGCCTCGCGAAGACCTTCGTAAACGGTTTTGTTGACAAGCAGGGGATAGACGTTACGCACCTGTTCCCCACTCCATCGTCCGTTGTTGACACGACGACCTACAAGGTCATCATTCTCGGGCTCGGTAGCATCCTGCCACCATGCATCAATTCCCAGAGGCACCAACCGTTCGCGGAAGTTCTTCCAATACGACGCAGCGGCCTGAGGATTGAAGAAATCAATCCAGTCGGTGCCAGGGATGTAATACTGGTCGCGCTCCATCTGACGACCAACCTCAGAGTTCTTGTCAATCTTCGACCACACACTAACCATCAGACGGATGCCCATCTGGTGAAGACTGTCGGTAAGCGCCTTGGGGTCAGGATAAAATTCCTCGTCGAACTTCATAGAATTCCAGCCGTATTTTCCCCAATACTGCCAGTCCTGAACAATCAGGCTCAACGGCATATTCTCCTTGCGGAAGCGGTTGGCAGTCTCGAGAATTTCCTGTGAACTATGGAAACGCTCGCGACAGTGGATATAACCCAACGCCCAGCCGGGCATCTCTGGGCATTCACCTGTTAATTCGCGGTAGGTAGCGATGATTTCGTCAGGAGAACCGACGAACACTGTGTAATCAACAGCAGTAGCGACAGGCGAGCGGAAGGTTGTCTGATCCTGCACACGGTCGTAATACAGCACGGGCTTATCGTCTTTCGTCAGTTCGGCTGTCAGCGTATGCCGGCCTTGTTTCAAATGGACTATCTTAGAGGCCGTAGGAGGCAGCCACAGGTTCTGCATCTCGATAACGTTCTGGCCGTCAATAGCAAGATTGTGGCGACGGGCCATCTTCTGCCCAACGTCCAATAACAGGGCATAATCGCCTGTTTCAGGAATATCGATGGTCGCTTCGAAGATGTGACGCTGGCGCACCTCACGCTTGTTTCCCTCGGTGGTGGTGACGTCGACGACATCGGAAGCGGAGGTCGCTGACGGGCGAATCGTCAGACGCACGCTCTGGCTACAGGGGTTGTATTCCGTCATGCCGTAGTTGTTCCAAAGAATGCCATAGCCCTTGCTCGAAAGAAGCATGGGAATGGAAATCTGCGTATTGACCTGCGTCAGTCGGCGCGAAAGACCTCGCACATTGCTATAGCCGTCCTGAAACTGCCCCAACCCGAAAAGGCATTCGTCCTTGGGAGAAGCAAACGTCAGTGTGGCCTCACCATTCTTTAACTGATGACGGCTAGCCGTGAAAACAATCTTGCCCTTGCGGTCCTTGATGGTCAGCAGTTGCTTCTTCTCGTCGACCTTTACCTTCACGTCACAGTCGTCCTCTGTTTCATGCTTTACATAAAGCCAATCTGGCAGGTCGCTTTGCTGCACGGTGCCTTCTGTATACTGGATACGGACAGCATTTCCGGCCACTGGTTGTATGGTCAACTGTCCGTTACCAAAGGGCGTCTGTGCCATCATGGTAACCGCACAGAAACATAGGAAGATGGCGTTCAATAATCGTTTCATCACTTCTTAACTCCTTAACTTTTCAGTCTACCACTTCGATGCCCGAGAAATAATGCTCACGTAGGGGGTTACGGACAGGATCGCCAACCAGCGTCAGCGTCTCTTCCAAACGGATATCAGCCGACGAAGCGCCAATCTTCACAACATACTTGCCAGGCAGGATGTTCCACGAACGTTCGCCACCCTCATGGCTGTAAAATCCTAGCTGCTCGGTATACAGCCTTACCTTGATGGTCTTGCTATGACGGGGTTCGAGCTCCACACGGGCAAAGCCCTGCAACTGAATCGGGCGCAGCGACTGGGTGCTATCAGCTGGCGAGATATACAATTGTGCGATTTCCGTAGCGCTAACCTTACCCGTATTCTTCACCTCGAACGACAGGTCGATATACTCGTCGGTGGTCTTTGCCTCTTCGTCCAGTGCCATGTGCTTATACTCGAAGGTGGTGTAACTCAAACCGTAGCCGAAAGGCCACTGAATGCACGAGTCGGGTTCAATAGCATCGTTGTAGCAAATGGGGGTGTAGATTTCTTTGTTAGGATAGCTGACGGCAAGCTTTGCTGAGGGTGACACATTACCATAGAGGATATCTGCCACGGCATGACCGCCTTCCTCACCAGGGTACCAGGCTTGGATAACGGCAGCACAACGTTCGGCAAGTCCGGCAATGACCTGTGCGCGACCTCCGAACACCACCAACACGACGGGTTTGCCGGTAGCCAATAGCGCTTCTACATATTCCTCCTGCTTGCCTGGCAGTCGCAATCCCTGACGGTCGCGATTCTCGCCACACAGCATTACGTTTTCACCCACAGCGGCTATGATGACGTCCGCAGAATCAGCCATCGCCAGTGCCTCTTCTTTATTGGCTTCCTCTCCTGCATCAACCTTTCGGTGCAAGATGGGATATTCCCAAGCTCGTTCGTCACCGGCATGTGAGAACTTCGTCTCTATCTCCTCCGTCCAGTCACAACCGCGACTGTACAACAGCGTATCGCCTTCAGGCAGTTTGTCACGCATCCCCTCCAACAGCGTTATCACGTGAGGATGATCCAAGTCCTCTTCTACACGCTTCCAGAAATAGGTCATGGCCGGGAACGAATAGTCGCCACACATAGCCCACATCGTATTCGCATTGGGACCCGTCAGCAGGATGCGCAGCGAGTCGCCCTTCAGCGGCAGGATGCTGCTGTCATTCTGCAATAGCACAATGCTCTGGGTGGCTATCTCGTATGACGTCTGACGCTCCTCGGGCGTATCGAGTTGGATGTCGCTCTTGGCATAAAGGTTAGGGTTGCTATCGAACAGTCCGGC